>Ga0075476_10000074_pt1 | contig 34872 bp, 36 predicted proteins | sample DEB08_DNA_5_FD_76339 | JGI IMG/M metagenome (GOLD analysis project Ga0075476, IMG submission 76339) | Aqueous microbial communities from the Delaware River and Bay under freshwater to marine salinity gradient to study organic matter... | ecosystem: Environmental > Aquatic > Marine > Coastal ...
CCGGCGGCAGGGGTTGATATTTCTGATCGATCGATAAAGTTTGTTGAACTTCATCGTCACACTCACGGAGTGAGGATTGCTCACTATGGTAAGCAAGCGCTTCCTGATGAGGTTGTTCAGGGTGGTAAGGTTTTGAATGCTCAACGGCTTGTCGATGAGCTGATTGTGATGAAGGCTGAGCTTGGCACTTCTTTTGTAAATGTTGCGCTGCCCGAAGAGCAGGCATATTTGTTTAGTACTACGGTCCCGAAAATGAAAGCTGACGAAATACGCGACAGTCTGTCGTTGCAGATGGAGCGGTTTGTTCCTATACCGCTCCAGGATGTTATTTTTGATTTTGACGTGGTGTCTATTCAGAATGGCACCTTTGAGGTGCAGGTTGTTGCTATTGATAAAAAGACAGTTTATTCCTATCTTGATGTCTTTACGAAGGCTGGTTTACAGGTGGTGCTTTTTGAGCTTGAACCTCAGTCAACCGCACGTGCATTGTTGCCAAAAGAGCATGATGAAACGATCATGGTTGTCGATTTTGGCGATACGCATACGGGTATTTCCGTAATAGAAAATGGTTACGTTCTCTTTACTACCACTAGTGACATTACCGGTTTGCGCTATGAAGCGGCTATTGGGAAGGCATTGAAGGTTGACCGAGAAGAGGCTAACCAGTTAAAGCGTAAGCATGGTGTTTTGGAGCATGCAGACATGCAGGCTGTGCATGAAGAACTTATTTCTTTGACTAGCTTGCTGGCAAAAGAACTTCAGAAAACAGTTCAATATTGGCAGGCGCAGCAGGCAAAAGAACGGCGTTCAAAAAACACAATGATTTCCCGTTTGTATTTCTGTGGGGGAAATGCGCATATGCCTGGATTGTTGCCAGAGCTGCAGGATGCCATCACGGTTCCTGTTGAGAAGGGTGACCCATGGACCAGAATACGAGATACGCATAATGCATATGTTCCTGTGATTACACCAGATATCGCTCTAAGTTACACGGGTGCAGTTGGGTTAGCCATAGCTGGGTTGGATCATGATTAATCTTTTGCCACTTGATGAAAAGCGCTCGCTAACTAAGCTGTACCGACTGCGATTCTTCTCGATGCTTTTTGTACTTTTTTCAGTGGCTGTTCTAGCTGGCTACATCCTCTTGATCCCTTCGTATTTTTTAACGGTCACCAAAGAAAATCTTATTGCACAAGAGCGTGAACTGCTGGAGTCTACCCAAGAGTACATTGAGTTTGATGCGTTGCGGGATACCGCTAGGATTGTAAATGAGCGTATTGAGGTGATGGATCGGGATGGAGAGATTGCGGTATATGATGATCTCATCACCAGATTACTTCTGCGGAAAACGAATGACGTCACTATTGCTAATGTTGCGTATGCTCAACGTGGCACAGAAGGAAGGACGATAGAGCTTCGTGGTCAGGCGAGGGATCGAGCGGCTTTGGTTGAGTTTATTCAAGTTCTTGAAAGTGATGAAGCGCTAGATGTGGTTGACGCTCCCGTCTCGAATTACGTGACGCCAGATGATTTAAGCTACACATTGCAGCTGCAGCTTGTTTTACCAGATGATATGCAAGAGGAAGATGGGGCGTAAAACAACAATTATTTTTGGTGCGACGTTCGGGGTTTTCGTGCTCCTTTTGGTTGGGCTCTTATCGTTGGCGCAGTGGCTGCAGAACCGAAATGAGGCGGTAGCTGAAGAGCGCATCGTACTAGAGAATGAAGTTGCCTTAATGAGAAGTATGCAGCAGGTTAGGCGTAGCGTGTTGAGCAGTGTTGATGAGCAGCAAGAGATCAATACATTTTTTGTGAATCAAGATTCAATTCCATACTTCCTAGGAACACTTGAGGCAGTAGCCGCTCAAACAAATGTATTGAGTGCAATTACAAGGGTTAATTTGGCAGCAGATCGAGAGAGTCTCGGTGTTGCTCTCAGTGCCAGTGGCAGCTTTTCTAGTATCCATCAGTATGTAAAAGCTCTAGAGTACACCCCTTTTAGAATTACGATCAACAGTGTGTTTTTGGGTTATATTCCAGTCACCGAAGGCGCGGGGCAAGAGCTTGGCGGGCAATGGCGGGCAGATATTGAGCTAACTCTTCAAAGCTATTCAGAAGAGGGGTTGCCAGATATTAATCAGAGTGAATCATGAGTTTTTCAATAAAAAATATTCTGAAAAAATTTTCTAAATCTGGGAAAGGACAAAAGAGTACCGTAAAACAAATGCAGGTAATTATTCGTCAGATTTCTAGTGCCCACCGGATGGCTGCCATGCATTGGCGTATTGCTAAGTTTGTGACGATTATTATCGTGGCCACCGTGGCTTTTTTGCAGTACTCCTTTTATGAGCGAGTAAATAGAGAGGCTTTTGATTCTTCTGCTGGGGTTCAGCCGGTGGGAACACAAAACATTAAGGCTGATAAACTTTTTGATGTGTTGACCAATGAGCGTGAGCGTTCAGATACGTTTGCTCGAAGTATTGAGACTGGGCCAGTAAGCTTTGATCCTGCCCAGTATGATGTTGTGCTTCAGCTGCAAAGCTCGGTAGATGTTTTGCCCACTGAAGAGGAGGAGGTGACAGAAATAGCCTTATAGCTGGTGCTATACTTAGTCCATGCCTACGCCCACCACGAGCCTAGATGCTCGCCTGGAAAAGTTTCTTATCGACTCAGGGTTGGTTCCTGAGGCTGACATCCTTGCGGCAAAAACATCTATTAAGAAAACAAATGTACCCCTGGGGCGTGCTTTGGTTGAGCGAGAAAAGCTCACTGAAGATCAGTTGAGTCGAGTGTATGCCCATATTCAAGGGATTCCATTTGTGAATCTTGCACCTCAAAAAATAGACTTTGAGGTTCTTTCTCTTATTCCAGAACCAATTGCGCGAAGCAATAATATTGTGGCGTATAAAAAGCATGAGGACTCACTTGAAGTGGCCATGCTTGATGTGCAGAATTTACCGGTCATTGACTTTATTAAGAAGAAGGTTGGCTTGAAAATCTTGCCACGTCTTACTGATAAAAAATCTATTCAAGCCGCTTTAAATCAGTATAAGCGTAGTCTGAAAGCAGAATTTGATGACATCATTAAGAAAGAGACACTTTCGGTTACTGCAGTAGGTGAAGCGAAGGAAGAGACTGATGAAAAGAAGTTGAAAGAAATGGCGGAAGATCTGCCGATCGTAAAGATTGTTGATACGCTTATTTCTCATGCGATTTTACAAAAGGCTTCGGACGTACATATTGAGCCCGGTGAAAAAGAGGTGGTGGTTCGGTATCGTATTGATGGAATCTTGCATGATGCCATGAAGCTTCCGAAAGACGTGGGGCCGGCAATTGTAGCTCGTATCAAGGTGCTTTCAAGCCTTAAGCTTGATGAGAAACGCTTACCGCAAGATGGTCGTTTTAAGCTCGTGAGTGACACGCAAAAAGTATCGTTTCGTGTCTCAACGCTGCCAACGTATTACGGAGAGAAGACCGTTATTCGTATTTTGAATGAAAACTCATATGGGCTTACGCTTGATAAGCTCGGGTTTCATGGGGAAGGGTTGGAGCGAGTACACCGCGGTATGAAACAGACAACTGGTATGATCCTTGTTTCTGGTCCAACTGGTTCTGGTAAAACCACTACGCTATATACGATCCTTGATATTTTAAATACTCCTGAGGTAAATATCTCAACAGTCGAAGATCCTATTGAGTATCAAATGGCACGCATTAATCAAACACAGGTCCGTTCTGATATTGGGCTCACCTTTGCCAGTGGATTGCGTTCACTTTTGCGTCAAGATCCAGATATTATCATGGTTGGTGAGATTCGTGATGGTGAGACAGCCAGTCTTGGTATTAATGCAGCCCTGACAGGTCACTTAGTGCTTTCAACAATTCACACCAACTCAGCTGCTGGTGTCATGCCTCGCTTGATTGATATGGGTATTGAACCATTTCTGATTGCTTCAACGGTAAAAACGATTGTGGCCCAGCGTCTTGTGCGGCGCTTGTGTAAAAACAAAGAAGAATACCATCTTTCAGATGGTGAATATGAGCAATTAGCAAAACTTGCCAACATGGATCTTTTGCTTGAGGTCTTAAAACAAGAAGAGATTGTAGAGGCCAGTGCAACCTGGAAGACAATTCCTTTTTACCGAGCGGTTGAGTCTGCTGAATGTGCTGAAGGATACGAAGGTCGACTAGGTATTCATGAGGTGTTTGAAATCTCAGAAGCAACGCGAGAGCTGATTATGAAAAACGCAGACGCTGAAACGATTGAAAAGCAATCGCGAAGTGAGGGCATGTTAACTATGCTTGAAGACGGTATTTATTGGGCAGCAAAAGGACTTACGAGTGTTGAAGAAGTGCTTCGAGTTATTTCCGAGTAGTGTCTATGGCTGAATTTAGTTATCGAACCAGAAATAGTAACGGAGTAGTGCATGAGGGGGTGATGCAAGCTTCTAGCCGAGGAGAGGTGTTGAGCAGGCTCTCGCAGCAAGGTGATGCTGTGTTGTCTGTGAGGGAGAAAAAGAAAGCCCTGGAGATTAACATTCCTTTTATTGATAACCTGCTACATCGTATTAAGTTGCGAGACAAGATTTTATTCACCAGAAACTTAGGAGGAATGCTTCAATCTGGACTGCCTATCTATCGCGCGGTTTCTGTGTTAGAGAAGCAGGCAAAGAATCCTCAATTCCAAAAAATTCTACAAGAGCTCATGAAAACCATTCACGATGGGGGTTCATTGAGTGATGGTATGAAAAAGCACCCTAAAGTGTTCCCACCATTTTTTACAGCGATGATTCATGCCGGGGAAGAGTCTGGTGGCTTGCCGGATGCACTGGAAACTATCGGTGCATACTTACAAAAAACCTATGAACTACGAAGAAAGGTAAAGGGGGCGATGATCTATCCAGCCGTCATTATTTCTGTGGTTGGTATTGTTGGGGTTCTTATGTTTATCTTCGTCGTTCCCACATTGATCGATATGTTCGCCAATATTGGATCTGAGCTTCCCAAGAGTACCCAATTTATTGTCTGGCTTTCAAACTCTTTGGAAACAAATGGAATCCTGCTTTTGCTTGGTGTTGGCGCCATTGTGGGTGCGGTGGTGTATGGACTGCGGTCGCCCAAGCTTAAGCCTTACTTTCATAAGTTTGTGCTACGTATTCCTATGATTAAAGAGCTCGTGAAGCAGATTAATACAGCGCGTACCGCTCGTACATTGTCGTCACTACTTAGTTCCGGTGTCTCTTTGGTTCGAGCACTTGAGATTACTGAAGAGGTAATTCAAAACTTGGAGTATAAACAGGTTGCTAGAGATGCAGTGACAAAAATTGAAAAAGGAGTTTCCTTGTCTGAGGTTTTTATGTCATATCCGAAGCTCTATCCGCCCATGATGAGTGAGATGATGGAGGTTGGGGAGGAAACGGGAAACCTCTCGCAAATGCTACTTGATATTGCGGTGTTTTATGAAGAAGAGGTTGAGGCTAAGACAAAGAACCTGTCTACCATAATCGAGCCATTCCTTATGGTTATCATTGGTGGGGCTGTCGGGTTCTTTGCGGTTTCCATGATTCAGCCAATGTATTCAGTGTTAGAAACGTTCTAGTATGGTTTCATTTCGCAGTAAAAGAAAAGGTTTTACGTTTGTAGAGGTAATTATTTCTGCTACTCTATTTTCCATTATCGGGGTTGGTTTTTACCAGGTGTATACCAGTGTTATTGAAACCTCAAATAACTTACGGCTGAAAAATATTGCACTGTTTATTGCAAACTCTGAGATTGAGTATGTGCGAAATGTACCCTATGAAGATGTTGGTCTGGTTGGGGGAATTCCAAGTGGTGTATTTGATCAGTATGCAACGGTTACCATGAATGGTATTGATTTTAGTGTTGTAAGGACTATCCGCGCCATTGATGAACCGTTTGATGGTACTATTGGTGGTTTGCCAGAAGATTTATCTCCCGCTGATAATAAGATGGTTGAGGTTGAGGTGGGTTGTCCAGATTGTACTGGTTTTAATCCAGTCACGTTAACATTCCGAGTTGGTCCACCTGGTCTTGAGACTTCAAGTGGTAACGGTGCACTGCTGGTGCAGGTTTTTGATGCGGGTGGTGAAGCGGTGCAGGGCGCGCGTGTTGATATTGCTAATGATGCTGAAAATCCACCTATTTCATTTATTGATACAACAAATGATTCAGGAGAGCTTTTGATCGTTGATGCCCCGCCAGGCACCGAGACTTATCGTATTATTGTGACTAAGGATGGATATTCAACAGAGCGTACCTATGCCGCCGGGGAAGATGGGGTGCTCAATCCGGTAAAGCCAAATCTGACAGTGGCGTCTTCTACTTTGGCACAAGCAAGTTTTGCAATTGATCTTGTGTCTGACCTTTCATTTTCAGTGATTACGCCTGCTTGCGCCCCAGTGCCTGATTTTGCGTTTCAGATGACAGGATCAAAGCTTCTGAGCGAGGATCCTGATCTTTTAAAATATGATGAGGCGCATCAAACGAATGCGGCTGGAATTCTTACCGTTGAAGATGTGGAGTGGGACACATACACATTCACCAGTAATGACGAGTCATATGTCATTACGGGTATGACGCCACTGAATCCGGCTTCTGTGAATCCAGGAGATAATGAGGCGATTGTCATGATTGCTGAGCCAGAAGATCCTTATATGGTGAGTGTTTTGGTGGTTGATGATACTAGTGGAGCTCCGATATCAGATGCTGCTATTCAGATGACCGGGCCTGGTGGGTATGACAATACGCTTAATACCGGTGTAGGAGTTGTCTCTCAAACAGACTGGTCTGGAGGTCCTGGGCAAGCAGATTTTGCTGATTCAGGACGATTTTACGCTCAAGCTGATTTGGACTACACGTCTGATCCTGGCGAGGTTCATTTAATTCAGGTGGGGAGCAGTCCGAGGTTGTATGACCCAATCACTGGCTGGCTTGAGTCCTCTACGTTTGATTTGGGTGAAACAGGAGAGCTTCGTTCGTTTTCTTGGTCACCATTGAATCAATCTGGAAAAAAGAGACAGTTGCTTGAATTTCAAATTGCTACGAATAATGATAATGAAACCTGGAGTTTCCTTGGTCCTGATGGTACGGCGGGGACGTATTATGACTATCAGAATTTAGATTTATATTCTGGCCATGCTGGGGATCGTTATCTGCGGTACCGAGCAGTATTTACCACGCTACATCCGAAAGCTAGAAAGACACCGTATTTATCTGATGTTTACATTGGTTATACCGCTGAGTGCGCTGCTCCAGGACAGGTTACGTTTTCTGGGCTTACACAAACGGGGGATTATGATATTGATGTGACTAAGTCTGGGTATCAAGCGGGTGATGCTGTGGTGACGGTTGACGGTGATACTATTGAAAATATAACAGTACGTTTAATTCCTAATTAGCCATGCATCAAAAGGGTCTTACAACTACAGAACTCATTATTGCGGTGGCACTTGGGGCTGTGGTAACGCTTGGCGTGGCTACGTTTGCCAACGACACCGTTAGGTTTCAAGACGAATTCCAGGGGCGCTTTCAAATGCTTGATGATGTTCGACGTGTCATTAGGCCAATGGTTGATGAGATTCGTCAGGTTCAAGATTCAAGCGTTGGAGACTATGCGATTGACGAGGTTTCTTCTACAACTCTCACAATTTTCTCTGATGTGATTGATAATGGATACCGTGAACGTATCCGCTATTTTGTTGAAGGTGGTCAGTTAAAGCGTGGTGTTATTGTGCCAGATGGTGTTCCGCTTTCATATGACGCAGGAGACGAAGAGGTAAATATTTTAATGGACAATGTTACTGAATTGGCATTTCGGTATTATGATCAATCTTTTACGGGAACAGAGTCTGCTCTACTGCATCCTTTTCCAGTGAGCGATGTTCGATTGATTGAGGTGCAGGTAACTGTTGATGATGATGCGAATCGAGCGCCAAATCCATTGGGGCAAGTGAGTATGTACGCTCAATTACGAAATTTAAAAAATGATGAATAGCGCTATGAAGCTATTGCGATCACAACGAGGTGCGGCGCTCATGACACTATTGGTGTTTACAGGGATTGCTCTTTACATGACAACGGCTTTTGTTTCATGGGCTGGGACGAGCACTCGAGGTGCGCGTAATTTAATTGAGCGTGAACAAGCTTTTCATATTGCTGAGGCAGGAGTTGAATATTATCGATGGTTTTTGGCCCACTCAACGGTTGAGCCAGGGGATCCTCCACCAGTGCCAAGTGAAGATTTGGTGCTGACTGACAAAGATGGGGTTGAGATCGGCCGAGCAGTCTTTACTGTTACTGCTCCTGTTCCGTATTCGACAGTAATTCAGGTTGATTCAACAGGTTCAGTTACGGGCGGAAGTGGTTTAACTCGAACAATTCGAGTCCAGCTGGCGATTCCTTCGTTTGCAAAATATTCAGTTGCTTCTAATAGTGATGTTCGCTTGGGAGAAGGTACCGAGGTGTTTGGAGAGATCCATTCAAATGGAGGAATTCGCTTTGATGGATATGCAAACAACATTGTATCAAGTGCAAAGGAGACGTACGATGATCCTGATCATGGTGGCGCATTTGAGTTTGGGGTCCACACACACGTATCACCTATAGATCCTATTCCACCCGCTTCTGTTCCAGAGCGTCCTGACGTGTTTGCAGCCGGAAGGCAATTTCCAGTTCCACAGGTTGATTTTGCAGGTATCACTCAGGACCTATCTTCAATTAGGTCTGAGGCACAGTCTGACGGAGAGTATTTTACACCTTCAAGCCGGGAGGGTTACCTCATTGATTTTAATACCAACGATACGTTTGATATCTATGAAGTTCGAAGTACTGAAGGGTTGAGTTGGTGGTGTCGCTTATGGTCTGATGATGAGTCTTTGAGTATTAATCAGACTACGTATCTTGGTAACTATAATGTTCCCAATAACGGTCTTATTTTTGTTGAAGATGATGTGTGGGTGCGGGGCGAGATTGACGGTGCTCGAGTCACTGTTGCGTCTGGCCGTTTCCCGGACACTCCAGCAACGAGGACAAACATTATTTTGAATGAGGATCTAACGTATACGAATTACGATGGCACTGACGCTATTGCGTTGATTGCTCAGAACGATATTAGTGTTGGTTTTTACTCAGATAATGAACTAGACATTGATGCGGCGCTTATTGCACAAAATGGTCGGGTGGGTCGTTTGTACTATTCAAGTGCATGTGGTACCTATTCGTCTCGAGACACCATTACTGTGACGGGTATGATTGGGAGTAATGAGCGTTACGGTTTTGCCTATACTGATGGGACAGGGTATGGCATTCGTAACTTGGTGTATGACGCAAACCTTCGTTACGCACCGCCGCCAAATTTCCCACTCACTTCTGACGAGTATGAAATTCTTACCTGGGAAGAGGTTGAGTAAGGGGTGATATACTAGTCTTATGACAGAAGGCTTTGAGAATTTGACACAGCCAACTCCTGCGTCTCAATCTGAAATTGAGGCGTTGCGTGCACAGGTGCGCTTACAAGAACAGCAATTAGCTGAGTTGGGCATTCGCAATGAGGTTGCTCAAGAACAAGCTGCGCATGAGGTTGTTCAACAGGTTCGAACTGAAGCAGCGCCAGTGCAGCCTGCTCAAGAGGTGGTGCAGCAGGTGCGGCAAGTTGATTTACAGCAATTTGGTTTAACACCTGAGCAGGATGACGCCATGATGCAGCAGCTGCTTCAAATTGCAGTTCAGCAAGGAATCAGGCAGACTTTTGCTGCTATTCAAAAGATGAACAATCCTCATATTGATGATGATTTCCATCGCTTGCTCGTGCAGTACCTTTTGGCGAATTATCAAATCCCAGGTGTTTCTCCCAACAGTGAACTGTTTAAGGCTATTAATATGTCCTTGTTCGAAGTGACCTTGCCAGAATCTAAACCGGGTGAACAGGGGAAACAAATTCGTGAACTCATGACACTGATGGAGCAGTTTTATGCTGGAATGCTTTCCGTGGCCAGTGATAAAAATAATGCCAATCATAACTATTTCACTCTTGAGATCGCATTAACGAACACATCTGATGCAATCGTGTTCTATTGTGGGGTTCCTAATCCAAAGTTAGATCTTTTTGAAAAGCAGATCCTTGGTCTTTATCCGGAGGCTCGTATCGAGCGAGTTCCTGATGATTACAATGTTTTTAACCGCCAGGGCTCAGCTGTTGGTGCATATGCAAGACCGGTAAAGAGTGATTTGCTTACAATTAAAACCTACGATTCAATCGATCATGATCCGCTTGATGTGATTTTAAATGTATTCTCAAAGCTTGATACTGAAGGAGAGGGGGCAGCGATTCAAATGATGATTCGGCCAGCTGGTGACAAGCAATTCAAGCACACGCAAAAGGTGCTCGAAAAAGTTAAAGAAGGGATGAGTCTTAAGAAAGCTGAACATGAGACTGGAAATGTTTTGGCTGGAATCATGAAGATTGGTAAAGAGATCATCGTTGGTTCAAAGAAGCCAGAAGAAACGATCGAAAAGAAGGTTGATGATATGGCAGTGCAGTCCATGTCTAAAAAGCTAGAGAGCACTATTGTGGAGACCAACATCAGAATTATTGCGTCTTCTCATAATGAGGTTCGTGCCAAGAAAATCCTTGGTGATCTCCAGTCTGCGTTTAATCAGTTTCAGAATCCGCAAGGTAATGGTATTCAGTTTGTGCTTGCGACCGGAAAAATAGAGCGAAATCTATTCCACCGCTTTAGTTATCGTCAGTTTGCTGAGCGAGAAATTATGCACCTCAATCTTCGTGAGCTCTCTACCATTTTCCATTTCCCGTTAGATGTGGATCAGGCGCCACAACTGAAGCAGGCTGCTGCGAAAACTGCTCCAGCGCCAATGGAGGTTCCAACAGAGGGTATTTTTATGGGTGTGAATCAGCATCGAAATCAAACCAAGGATATTTTAATGACCCCGAAGGATCGAGTTCGCCACTTCTACGTCATTGGTCAAACAGGTACCGGTAAAACATACTTCTTGCGCCACCTTATTAAGCAAGATATTGAAAACGGAGATGGCTGCTGTTTCATTGATCCCCATGGTTCAGATGTTGATGAGATTTTGTCATACGTTCCAAAAGAACGGATTGATGATGTAATTTATTTTGACCCGGCGTATGCACCAAGGCCAATGGGGCTTAATATGCTCGAATATGATACTCGGTTTCCTGAACAAAAAACATTTGTGGTGGATGAAATGCTTGGGATCTTCAATAAATTGTTTGATATGAAGACCGCTGGTGGTCCAATGTTTGAACAGTATTTCCGTAATGCAACAATGCTGGTAATTGAAGACCCTGATTCAGGCAGCACATTGCTCGAGATTTCTCGAGTGTTGGCAGATGAGAAATTTAGAGAAATGAAACTCAGTCGTTGTCGGAACCCAATTGTTGTGCAGTTCTGGCGTGAGGTGGCCACAAAGGCCGGGGGAGAAGCTTCACTGCAAAATATTGTTCCATATATCACGAGTAAGTTTGATGTGTTCTTGTCTAATGAGATCATGCGCCCAATTATTGGTCAGCCAAAGTCTGCCTTTAATTTCCGAGACATTATGGATAACAAAAAGATTCTCTTGGTGAATCTTTCTAAAGGAAGACTGGGTGAGATTAATGCTAATCTGATTGGTCTTATTTTGGTTGGTAAGATTCTAATGGCGGCACTGTCCCGCGTGGATACACCAGATCTTAAATCACTAGCTCCATTCTATTTGTATATCGATGAATTCCAGAATGTGACCACTAATTCCATTTCGCAAATTCTTTCCGAGGCGCGTAAGTATGGTTTGAGTCTAAACATTGCTCATCAATTTATTGCGCAATTGCAAGATGATATTAAGAATGCCGTATTTGGAAACGTTGGTTCGGTTGGGGTGTTCCGTATTAGTCCTGATGACGCTGAATATCTAGAACGACGCCTGTCTCCAACCTTTAGTGCGCAAGATATTATGAAGCTCACCATGGGTAACTATTACCTCCAAATGCTTGGAAATGGTACGCCACTGAAACCTTTTAATGTGAAGGTGCCAGAAATTACAGGTGGTCGTCCCGATGTCGTAGCAAAGCTTAAAGAGTACTCATATCTTAAATATGGTCGTGACCGTAATCAGGTTGAAGAAGAAATCATGGCGAAGTATCGAGCCGCTCGAGAACCAGCAGAGAAGACCCCGGCACCTCCGAATCCGTTTGGTGTGTAAAAAGATATAACCTAGAATTTTCTGAAACTGCGTGGTATGTTGCAGAAAATTAGTTTATGGAAAAAAGAATATTCAAATTTGTGCTGACACTTCGGCAACGACTTTATTTGTTGTTTGTCGATTACCGTAAGACCGCCACTGACTTTCTTAAAAGAAAGCCTATCAGAAAAAGTATTTTGATATTGAGGAGGATTGGCCGTTCTCTTTATCTTGCAGGAGGACATTTAGCCACTCAAATCAAGAAAGTATGGCTGCTCTTCTTCAGGTGGATACCTTTTGGGGTGGCCTGGCCAATTATGGCCTTCTTCTTGCTTGGGCGAAACTTCAAAATTGCCCTGTCTCGAATGAAGGACTATGACAAGGGGGAAGAATATCATGAAGAGTATTCATGGGAGCTCTGTCCAGTGATTGCCAGAGACGTTACAAGATTTACTGCGCTGGCTTGGTTTCTGGGTGTGCCTATTGCGCACCTTGTGTCTCGATATGGAGACCAGGTGCTGCACACGTATGTTCAAGAACATGGTGTACTTTGCGTACTAACGCACTGGGTGCTCACCTTCCTTTTGTTCGCAGCGGCGGAAAAGCACGCCGATAGATATGATATAAGCGATTGATACATGCCGCCACTTTGTGGCGGCTTTTGTTTGCCCCATAATGTTTGTCTTGCTATACTCCGGGCGTTATATAGTAACAACTATTTTGTATGAATCATCCTAAAAAGGAACGTAGTTTTGTGATTTTGAAACCAGATGCTATTCAGCGATCATTGGTTGGAGATATTGTGGGTCGTTTTGAAAAAACTGGCTTAAAGCTGGTACACATGGAAATGAAGGTGCTTGATGAAGAGCGTCTGTGGAAGCACTACGACAAAGATGATCAATGGTTTGAGGAGAAAGGACAGAAAACCGTTGAAAACCTAAAAGAAGCTGGTCGCGAAATTACCAAGGAAGCGATTGAGTATGGTAAAGACATCATTCGCGGCTTGATTACCTTCATGACCGCTGGTCCAGTGGTGGTGATGGTCTTGGAAGGAAACAGCGCGGTTGGGGTGGTGAAGAAGTTGGTTGGTGGAACCGAGCCACTTACTTCAGATGTTGGTACCATTCGTGGTGACCTAACGCTTGATTCATACAACTTGGCAAACCTTGATGCTCGAGCTGTTCGTAACCTCATTCACTGTTCAGACGAACCTGAAGAAGCAGAGCGAGAGATTGCATTGTGGGTAGATGAGACTGCTATGGTTGACTACCGACACATCAACGAAGCAATGCTGTACGATGTGAACCTAGACGGTATCCTTGAGTAGTACTTTTTGCTATAATTAAGGCAAGACTGGTACCAAACGAATCTATCAACACTACTTTATCTGAGAGCTTTGATAGCCTGTATGTAACGTACAGACTTCTAGCACTCACCTGGATGCCAGGATCAGATTTGTTTGAACTACCAGTCTAACTGAGAACATCTTCCGTACGGGAGGTGTTTTTAGTTTGGGGGAGGGGTGTAGAATCTAGCTAGATTCTACAGGGGTCGTAGTATACTGTTACTATGAATTTTAATCAGGACATGATGAAAAAAGGACTGTACGTTCTTGTTGGGCTGGGAATTATGCAGATCATTGCTCAAGAGATAGGGTTGTACTGGATTTATCCAAATTTTGACATCCCAATGCACTTCTTAGGGGGTGTTTGGCTTGGTTTCCTCAGTACGTGGCTACTGTTTAGGTTGCGGATTGTTAAGCGACTGCATTCAGGTTGGTACCTATTTGGTCTCGGCGTTGTCTCATTACTTGTTGGTCTTGGTTGGGAAGTGTTCGAATATCTCATGGATCAATGGATTGATACGAATATGCAGCCAAGTCTTATGGATACGAAGCTTGACCTTGTGATGGACCTTTTGGGCGCGTACATTGTTGGATTATGGATTTTAACGAAGCATGAATAACGATAAGGTGCAGTTAACGTTTGCCGGTGGTGTGGGGACCGTGACAGGGGCTAATTTCTTGCTTTCTTATGAAGGAAACACCCTAATGGTTGATTGTGGAATGGTTCAGGGTCTTGAAGATGCTGATGAGCGCAACCGTGCGGCGTTTGATTATGACGTTAACAACATTAGTGCGGTGGTGATTACTCACGCACACATGGATCACATTGGTCGACTCGGAAAATTAGTCCGAGATGGGTATCGTGGTCCAATTTATTCAACCCCGCCAACCAAAGACCTTGCTGCACTCATGCTTGAAGATGGCGCTCGTATCGTATTTGGTGAGTCTGATAAGGCTGGGCTTGATCCTTGGTACGCTCAAGAAGATGTTAGTCAGGCGTTGTCGCAATGGGAGGTTATGCCATATCATGGCACTTCCGTACTAGGAAATGTATTTTCAGTGACCTTTCATGACGCAGGACATATTTTGGGGTCTGCGATGGCGGAGGTTGCTGTTGGTGGCAAAAAGGTTCTGTTCACAGGAGATTTGGGTAATTCACCAATGCCACTGCTCCGCAACACGGCACCTGCTCCCGAGGTTGATTACGTGGTGACTGAAAGCGTGTATGGAGACCGTGAACATGAACATGTTGCTGATCGTCTCGGCAAGCTGGAGCGAGCGATAGAGGATACTATTCATCGCGGCGGTACACTGATCATTCCTATTTTTTCATTAGAGCGAACCCAAGAGATTCTGTTTGAGATCAATAATCTGGTTGAACAAAAGCGAGTACCTAAAGTTCCGGTCTTCCTTGATTCGCCACTTGCTATCAAGGTGACGGAAGTGTATCGGGCTAATGTAAATTATTTTAACGAGGCGGCAAGGCTTCAGGCTAAGACAGATGACCTATTCGCTTTTCCCGGGCTCACACTCACTGAAACCAAAGAGCAGTCAAAAGGTATTAATGGGGTGGCAGGTCCGAAGATTGTCATGGCTGGTTCTGGCATGTCTCACGCTGGTCGTGTGATCCATCATGAGCGTAGATATCTGTCAGACCCTAAAAGCACGGTCTTATTTGTGGGATACCAAGGGGTAGGTACGTTTGGTCGGTTGCTGCAGAGTAAGCCTAAAAAGGTTGAAATTTTTGGCGATAAGATTCGAGTCCGAGCTCATATTGATACCATTAAAGGATATTCTGGCCACAAAGACATGCTTGGCATTCTTGATTTCCTTTCTCCGCTCCAAAACAAAGTTACGCAAGTATTCTGTACTATGGGTGAGACAAAATCATCACGTTTTTTGGCGCAGCGGTTACGTGATCACTATGGAATCAAGGCTGATGTGCCAACATTAGGCCAAACCGTTATACTAGAGTAGTTATGCAATTATCTACCAAGAAACATGTTGTTGCGGTAGTAACGCCGCTCGGTGTTAAAGAAGAGTTGGTTCCTGGTGCGAGTCAGGTTTTAAGGCAAGTTGGTCAAATCATGCATCAGCGACAATCTGTACTACTGGCTTCTGCTTCCGATCGGGGAATTGAATGGATCACGAATGAGATGCGTGGTGATACCGTGGTGGCTTTTTCTCCTGGGGCTAATAAGTTAGAACAAGAGACCGTGTACCGACTCGATACCAGCTGGGCCGAAATGACGGTGTACACCGGCGCAAGCGATCCCGCTCATATTCGCAATATGTTGGTGAGCGCAGAGGTGCTCCTTATCCCTTGTTTTACTGATGCGTTGTGGCAAACTATTGAAGTTGCCGTGCAGGTAGGGGTGCCAGTTGCGGTGGTTACTGATGTGTCACCAGCTGATTTTCAAGAGCAAGTGAGGCAGAACGTGATGCATGCAACTACTGATATCCCCGCCATCACTACACATACTGATCCTGCCTCTCTCATGCAAGCACTGGTTCAGATCATTCACTAACTAGAGATTTAACGCTATGGATTACGAAAATTTTCAACCGAAAGCGGTTGGTATTGTAAACGACTGTTCAGATGATAATACTCGTGGCCGACAAGGTTTTCGGGTTGGCGCCTTGCTTGGTCTACCGGTTACGTATGTAGGGGTTCCGCAGTACGATAGTCTGGCTGCTGCTGGAAACGTTATCGACATGCTTGACGCTGCTGGTGATTCAGAAACTATGCTCCTTGTGAATGTTGCACCTCGCTTTGGTGCCGCAAAGCAATTTGAAAATGGTACTCCGTTTGGATATTTTTGGTATCAAAATACTTTGGTTATTGCGACGGTCTCAGGATATACGTTGTCTTTGGTTAAAAAGCTGGGATTAGCAGATTCACTGCGTATTCTAGATATGCACACCTCAGTGCCGGTTTTTGTAGAGTATGGCATGCTTTCGCAAGAGGCGGGAGATCGTATTATCGAAACTCAGTTCCGTAGTTTTAATTTCGTGCCACGCGTAGCGCAATTTATCGCGAACTATCGAAAAGATCTTCCTGGTGAGACATATTCCTTTGATAATGTTGCAGATGTTCCAAAGGTAATTTGGTGGATTGATAATTTTGGTAACTGTAAAACGGCACTTACCAAAGAAGATGTAGATTGGCAGGCTGGAGAAACAATTGCTCTTATGGGGAGAGAGTTCACTATGTATGACCGCTTGAAGGATGTTCCTGATGATGAGGTTGCTTGTATCATTGGAAGCTCAGGGTTAGGGGAAAAACGTTTCCTGGAGCTCGTGGTTCAAGGAAAAAGTGCCGCAAAAGAACTTGGTGCTGTTGTGGGGCAAGAGTTGTAAAATAAAAAGCCCCCGGAGGGGCTTGGTTTAATTGTTCGCAAAAATACTCAAGTCCTCAATGCTTATATGGAAAGCTCTTTTGTTGAGCATCCCTTGGTTAATACCTGGGAGGTTGATAAATTTTTTGTGATCTCCAAAAAGAGCATCAAGAACTTTCACTGCCTTGTCGCAATCTTCACAGTTTACTGGTGGAACCATTACTGTGATTTTACCGTCAGATGCGGGAATACATAGCGGAGGTACACAGTGTTCGTTCTCCCAGTACTCTATGGCTTTTAGTAGAAAACTAGCAGCTTCTTTGAGGTTTCCTGAGAACTGGAAAACAGGGTTGAGGGTCCAGCCCTCGCGAGATGTGAAGGTTAAAAGGTCTTGTGGTTTCATTCCTGGGTTGTTAAAGGTTCTACTTACTTAGATCTTGCTCCAATTATTTGATTCTCTGTCACGTAAAGTAACAAAGAGTCGCCTTTCATGATTTCGGTGATCGTGCTTCGAAGTTCTTCTGGGATGAAAAATTTTTTCTCACTGAAACTCAAAGAGTCTCCCATGACCATGACGTCTTTTGAAGATACTTGAATGAAGTGGGGAGAACTACACCCTAATAAATAGATAAGAATTATGCAGAGGGGTAGTCTGAAGAGTAGTTTTTTCATTTTCATATTTTTTTAGAATTATAGTTTTTATACGGATGAGATAAAGAAAATTAACAAAAAACAAGACTTTTTAAATAAAAACTTTAAAAAAGTGGTATCCTGATTTCATGTTAGGTGGTCTAAAATTAAACACAGAAGATCTTCTGGTTAAGATTTTACTAGAAAGTTTTCAGCTGACGATAGCAGCGGCACACGATATTCTGGTGAAACGAGATAAAAAAATATCTCTTCAGGCTGTATATGGTGTTGTTAATAAACTTATTGATGAGGGTGTCCTTGTAAAGCATGGTAAACAAATTAGTGTAAGTAGAGAGTGGGTTGTACGTATGCAGAAAATTCTACCGGGTCAGTCTAGGTTAGACTTGCTCGAAGGAGAGTCTGTTCAGTGGTCTTTTGCGAACCTATCAAGTCTTGATGCGTTTTGGAAGCATCTTGTTTTCGACTTGTTCCTCCAGTATCCAGGCGAACCGGTATTCATGTGTGGGCCACATGCATTTTGGCCCTATGCTCCAATGCGTTCGAAGAGCGAAGAAGAGTTTTACCAGTATTTCACTGAACAACGTCGACATACGTATTATGCCGTTGGTGGTAACCAAGAACATGACAAGAAAGCCCACTCTCTGCTGAAGACACCTTATGTGCATATTCAGAGTGTGCGGTTAAGCAAGCTTCTTAAGCGTCATCATTTTCTTGTTTTGGAAAATTTTGTTTGCACCACAACCCTTACTGCTTCAGATGAGCAAGCTATCCATGATTTGTACAGGGCGGGAGAAGCCTTCCCTGATTTTTTAAGAAAACTTACAGACAGGCTGGCAAGCATTGGAAAGGCAAGGTTGTTGATTGAGAACAATAGTGAAAAAGCTGCGAAGTTGAAAAAGATTATTGCAAAAGATTTTTATATCACGAAAATTTAGCACTTCTTCTTGTGTCTTAATAATTTAAGTCTGGCTCCAGCACCAAACACAAGTAGTACGATGGCGATAGAGAAGTGGGGTAGGTGGCCAATAAGCTCGATTGGCCCCAGGAGATATAGGGTAATGAGTAGGAATATTGCCAAGACAATAGTTGTCACTCTGGTGACGAGTCCTAAGATTAGGAAGATACCAATCAACGCTTCGGTTGTTCCAGCGGAGAATGCAAACCAGTAGTCTGTAAAACCTTCAAAGCCGAGCTTTTGCATAAAGTTCCAGTCATGATGAGTTAAGAATTCTTGCGTCAGTGAGGGTGCAAGAATTTTTTCAGTGAATCCAAGTACAAGTAAATTTACCCCGGTCCCAATTCTCAGGATTGGTACGCCGTACATGTGAAATGGGTGTATGAGCTTCTTCAGGAATTTCGATTCTCGAAGTTTCCATTTTGGTCGACCAACTATTAATACATAGAAAGAAAATCCAATCATTTCCAGAGTGTCGATCATTTCATAAGCGCCATAGACGTGCACACCCAGCACAAAGAGTACAAGCACGAGGAACGCACCTAAGCGTTCATAGAAGCCAAGGAATATAAGGATTCCTGCGGTAAGTTGTGTGATTAACAGAAGGCTGCTGGTGGCGGGTAGGTTGGGTGCGAAGACAAAGCCGTAGATTGAAAAGATAATTAAGGCGGCGCCAAAACCAATGCTTGCTAGTGAGAGTGCTTGGGGGGCAAACTTAGGTACCTGATGAGTTACCCATTTAGGGCAGGGAAGTTTCTTTTCCAAGAGAACCCCGAGGCCAATAACTGCCAGTGCGGCAATGATCCAAATAATGACTGGCCCATCAGTGAGCTGATATGGGTCTACCGGCACAACGGGTTCAGCAAACCATTTCACGTGTGCTGAAACAGCGGACGGCAAAGTGATTGCAAGGAAGGTTGTGATAGTTGCGATAAGTTTCTTCATGGTTATGTAAATTTAGCTTGTGCTAGGGCGCCATACAATCCACCAAAATCTTCCAGGGTTGCCTCAACTATGGCTGGTCCAGGATTAAACACTGTCGGTAGTGTCTGATACGCCTCAATTACTGTCTGAGTATCGATTCCAATTTCTTTTACAATCATAGATCCTCCCAGAACAATGCAGTCTGGTGACCAAAAAAGGGAAGCATTGTAGATACCCATGGCTAATTGTTGTGCTAATTTAGGCCAGGTTTCTGGTGGAAGTTCGAGGATATTACGTTGATAGCGTTCTTCGTTGGCGCTTCCAGAAACAAGTGATTCAAGTGTAGTTTTGGTTTCCCAATCCATAATGTGATGACCAGGTTCAAAGCCAAATCGATTAATATCAATTTTCCCGTGTACAATTCGAACTCCGCCAACTCCTGTGCTAACGGTGATATATGCAACGATGTCGTGGTCCTTACCTGCGCCATAGTGTGCTTCTCCTAGGCCCACCAGCGCTGAATCGTTTTCAAGGTGAACAGGGCATTGAAAATGGCTACTTAAGGTTGATTGAATTGGATAGCTTTCCCATTCTGATAGGTTTGGGCTGCGACTTAAAGCAGTCTGGGGTGCGTTTAGGGTCCCGGCGATTCCGCCAGTTATTGATGCAATGTGTCTGCCAGCTGCTACCTTTTCGATGAGTGAGATGAGGTGGTGGGGACCATCCGTTGAGTGATGTACTGTTTTCTCTACAACAGGTTCAGCAATGGTTTGCCCATCTAGAGAGTATGTCACTCGAGTTTTTGTTCCTCCGACATCAAAAAGAATAAACATGGTTAATCGTTGAGCTTGCGCTTAAACGTTTCAATAAGAGGCACAGCTTCGGGATCTGCTTGTGTCTGTTCGGCAATATGAAGTGCACACCACTGTGCAATGTGGCAGGCGGTGAGAAGCTTTTCAATTTTGCTGGAGCCGGTCAATTTCAAAGTAGAGCTCGTCACGTCCTTTTCTTCTAGTACTTGTTGAGAAATATGCATACGCTTTTGAATGCGTGCATGATCGGTATCGTCTACAAGGTAAATAGCGTGATATGAACCTGGTGTATTAAAATTTGTTCCGGTGTTAAAACCACTGAGTTCATTGTGGTTGCATTCTGGAAAAGTATTAAAAAACGCTGGCACTTTTCCGGTTTCGTTTAGGGTGATTTTCCAGTAGTAGGCAAGACCACGATTTTCCCCACTGCTGCAGATTAAAGGTGTCTTGTTCAGGCATTGCTCCGCCAAGTTTGCACCCTGTGCTTCAAAAGAGAGAGCCTCTTGAGAGGTTAATGTGCCCAATATGTCATACGTTGGGTGTTTTAAGAGGTGTGTAATGGCCCGCAGCTGATATCCCAGTGCTGCTCGCGGCTGTATTCCTGTATTAGGCAATACAATGTGGGGAACCTCGTTGACTTGCGCTAGTTTTAATAGTTCGCCACCGGTCGTAATGGCTGCCACTGGGTAGCTAGTAGATTGCAGTGCCTGAAATGTATGAAGTACTTCTTCGGTGTTTCCAGAGTAGGAAACAAGAACGAAGATACTTTTTTCTAAAATTTCTGAAGGTAATCGTGGTGTGTCGTAGTCATGATGTATGAAGATTTTTTCGTCCATTGACTGCAGAAGGGTTCCTGCCAGATGTGATCCTCCCATTCCACATATCACAGTGTACTCATAATCTTTTGGGAGTTTTTCTTTGTGTATGACCTCTGGACGATAACTACATTGTTCCCAAAAAGTCTCTATGGCGTTCCTCATGCTCATAATTACATTATAACGCACTACTCCTTAGTTGGGCTGCAGGTTTCACAGATCCCAAGTCGCTCAATAGCCTCTAGATACCTAAGGACCGTACGCACATACTCAACGTGGCTCCAGGTGAGAGGGGTTGAAGAAATTCGCTCGCCTGTGTGTGGGTCAAGTTGTTCAGACAAAATACCAGATGCGCTGGCGTGTTCAATGGTCCAAGAAAGTGCCTTTTTGGTTTCTGCGAGCTCTTCTTCGCTCGCTGCGGCAACGGCATGGTATTGCGCATACCATAGCGTGGTGATGAGCCAAGGGTTTCCAATGATGTCTGATTGCTTTCTAAAGTATGCATCTCCGACGTATCGCGCCATGCCTCCAATCTGGGTTTTTAGTTTCAAGATCGATTCGGTTTTGGCAACAGCTTTCTTTAGGCGTTCGTCAGTGGGCTCAAGTACACCGAACATAAAAATACCGTACGCACTTGAGGCGTCAACGGTGTCGTCATGTGACATTCTTCCATTGGGTTGGATCGACACTGATTTCCGGAAGATGTTTTCTTCTGGAACGTAGAGGTGTTCCAGAATGGCTTCCTTGATCTCTTCAGCTGCGTCAGTAAATTCCTTGGTGTCTTCTTCTTTGCCAAGAATTTCGGCAAAATAAGCAGCAGCATTAAGGGCGCCGTATACTGATGCAGCAGTGAAGGTATGGATTCCATACTTTTCTTCCCAGAGGTCATAACTTGGCTTAGGGAGCTTAGTGGTGTGATCATTAAAGTGCATTAAAAACACTGCGGCACGCTTAATGAGGCTATTGTAAAGCCCTTCAATAAATTCAAGATCTTTACTGAGTTCATAGTGTTTGCGGAGTGCAAACAAAATAATAGCGGTTTCGTCTTCTTGAATAGGGAGGATTACCTTGCCATCTTTTAACCAGGGATGCCAAGATGACCCGAGTGACTGATCGGGGAGGTATTTATGCATAAAGTATCCTTCGGGTGTAATGACGTCATTACAAAACTCAAAAAAACGACGAGAGGCGCCGCGATCTCCTGTTGCGTCAAGTGAGAGGGCTGCAAACGCAGCATCTCGGGGCCACATGTAGCTGTATGTGTCCTTGCCGTCTTGCAGCATGCTGGTGTCTCCAGATGCAATAATGGCGCCACGTTTGTCTGCATGGGCTCTGATATAAAAAAGTGACTTACGAAACAGTTTACTGTGGAGATCGGAGAGGCCATAAAAATTATATTCATACCGATTTACCCAGGCGCGCCAATAATCACTGGTTGACTCAATGATGTGATCCGCACCTCGTTTTAGTACGTATTCGTTAAGTTTCTTCACTTCTTCAATTGATTCTCCAGCGCAGAGCCAGTAGTCAACCGTGGTTTCAGCGTGGCCAGGCAGGGTAAGGGTGGCACCAAGTACAGAATCACAAGGTCCATGTTCGATTGGGTTTCCTTGTAGCACCCCGTCCTCAGCGTCGCGAAAACTACCTTCCTTTCCATAGATATTAAATATTCCGGTTGTGTATTGAGATGGCGGACTACCTTTGTGACGCAGATTTATTAAAAACACTCGTCGGCCTTTATAATGCACAACGGTGTGGTTGTGCGGGTCATAGTAGGCGGTGTCACCGCGATGAGATTCATAGAGTTCAAATTCTTGTCCAAAAAATATGCGCACTTCACGTTCGTGCTCATGGTTATTGTGAACGGTGGCTTGTCGTATAAAGATGTTTTTCTCGTTGTATACGACATCTGAAAACCTCAGCCGAATACCAAGCTTTTTGTTTTCTTTGGTGGTAACGCCAGCCATGGTGTCGTCAAGGCAATCAACAGTAGAGCTCCAATCAGAATGGTCAAGCCAAGAAAACACACCATCAACCCAAACACCAATGCGGTGTTTGTTGTGTGCTGAGATGTGATTCTCTAGTCCTACAAAGGGAAAATAGAATTCACGTACGTAGCCAGACGCATCAAGTCCGACAAAAATATTGCCGTTTCCTAAAACGAGCGCACGTGACATAGTTTTTTAGAGGCTGTACACCTTCAGGTGTCGTTTTACAACAGCCACAGCGTTTTTGCGGTTTTTTGCACTAACCAATGCTCGGGCACAGTCTTCGTCACAAAGTACTTCTTCTACCCAGATTGAAAAATCGTTTTGGTCGCCAGCTGCATGGTAGTGGTAGTGGTCGTCTTCCATTTGGTCGAGCGCATCAAGAAGATCAACGAGATTGTGTAGTACGTTTCCGTTGGTAACCCAAAAAGCATACATACCCTCAGCGTGCACAGGGTCTTTCTTTTTTGTGGTCTTTTTCATAGCTTTCTTTTTGGTTGTCGCCTTCTTGGTGGTGCTACGTTTTTTAGCGGCAGACTTCTTTGCAGCTGTCTTTTTCTTTGAGGTAGTCGTTTTTTTCTTCGTGGTTGGCATGGATGAAAATAAAGTTACTGACTAATGGTTTCTAATCTAAATTTTACATCGCGAAGCACGTTCATGAAAGCTACATATGCGTCATATGGTGAGTCATATGGGGAAAAGTACGCATGTACATCACCATCTTTCCACCATTTCGTGCACATGTAGTAAAAATGATCTGAGGTTTGTAGTTTCCGCCAATCTTCGATGAGTGTTTGGTCGCCACTTTTTTTAATATCTTCTTCGATGTTGTAAATTGCTGCTATCGCTGCTTTTTGAATATCATTACCAGTCCAGGCGGTCAGATCTCGTTCAGTATCTGCCCATGTGATAACGTGGGGAACATCAAGTGTTCCAACGGGGTTCAGTTCCGTAGCGGTTTCGGTTACGGTGCGGAAGCTAATGTCTGGATGTTTCAAGAGTTCTCCTGGGAGCTTGGAGAGGAAGGTGAAGATGCCACTTTCTTCCCATTGGTGTTCACCAAACGTTTCATAATCCATAAACAAGTTGATGGTCTCCCCGTCACCATGGTGGCTGTGAACCCATTGAGAGTATTTTTCAACAGTAAGAGGCCATTCAGCCCAGCTTTGTTCGGAAAAGCGAAATGCAATGTCGTCTGATAGTCGGTAGTTTTTGAGCAAAAGAGCAATATTTTTTGTTTTGGGTGCACGATAGAGATAGTTTGGAGAACGCCAACCTAAAACTGGATCCCATCCTTCTGCAAGAATCCCAACATATCCCGCCTGCTCTGCCCAAACGGCAAGATCGTTGGTGTATGACAGTTCGGTGTTCCTAAATACTCTGGGGGTGTAATCAAAAAGATCCTCAAGTAGTTTGTGGTGGGCTTTAACTTGCTCTTCAAATTCTTTGCGTGAGTAAAAAAATGCCAGTGAGTGATGATACGTGTCTGCAATCAGGTCAACACGTCCAGTGCGTACTAAGTCTTGAAATGATTGCAGCACCTCCGGTGCGAAGGCTTTGAATTGCTCAAGTGCAGTACCTGAGATTGATAGAGAAACCTTGAATTCCGGATGCTGCTCTAGGAGTTTTTTGAGAATACGATTGGTCGGCAGGTATGATTTTGCGGCAACTTTTTCAACAATTCGGCGATTGTTTACATCTGTTTGTGAGGTGTCGTTGAAGTAGCGATGATCATCTCCCACGTCAAATACCTTGTAATGTTTGAGGCGATACGGTTGATGGACATGAAGGTAAAGGCAGATAGAGAGCATGGTATTAAGAATTTACTGATCGGAATTTCGACGTAAATGTTTGATGATTTTATTGTAAATATTTTTACAAGCTTTTGCAGCTTTTTCCCAGGTAACCCCTTTCACTTCTTCACCACCTTTTTGAGCGAGTTGGGTGCGTAGAGTGTCGTCATCAAGAGCTGCAATGATCTTATTTGCCATGTCTTTTGTATTCCAAAAATCAGTTTTTAGGGCGTGAGCAATCACTTCAGATACACCTGATTGTTTGGAGATTAAGATGGGGGTTTGTTTGGATAGTGCTTCAAGAGCCACGATGCCAAAGGGTTCAGAAACAGAAGGCATGACATATAGATCAGCAGCAGCATATAGGGCATGTAAATCGGCGCCACGAACGAAACCAGGGAACAGTACGTGTTCACCGATACCGAGCGCGGCCGCTTTATGCATCATGTCTGTATGCATGTCTCCTGACCCTCCCATAATAAATGTAGTGTTGGGGCGTACATTGATCACCTGCTTAGCGGCTTCAATGAAATAATCGGGCCCTTTCTGTAGAGTGATCCGACCAAGGAATAAGACGATGCTATCGCCGTTGTGCTTTAAGTGACGCAGTGTCCGTTTCAGCTCTTTGGCTGGGGCTTTAAAGTCAACACCGTTGTGAACAACATCAATTTTTTCAGTGTTGATGTCGTAGTGTTTTGAAACTTTTTCTTTGGTGAAATTGCTAACGGTGATGATATGATCCGCTGCTCGTAATCCTTCTTGTTCCAGTTTGTGAATAAGTTCATTGCCTTTTCCGCCTGTACGGTCAAATTCAGTTGCGTGAACATGCAAGATGAGCGGCTTGCCGGAGACCCGTTTTGCCGCTAATCCAGCACCGAAACTAAGCCAGTCGTGGGCGTGAATTACATCGAAATCTTCCTGCCGTGCAATCGCAGCAGCCTGTTTTGAGTAATGAAGAACAGCCTCATATAAATCATTTGGCGCACCGCTTCCTTTGAGTCTGTTGCTATATGAATCGGTTGTGTCGTAGGGGAGGAGCCAGCTTTGTACGGGTCTAAACGTGATATGGCTTCCGCATGTATCTCCGTGCCGAAATGAAACATTGTGCAGTTCTGGTGTTGGTGTGGTTTGAGGAAGTACAAAGGTGATTTCGACATTCTCTTTTCCTAGCGCAGTCGCTAATCCTTCGCAGGCAACACCTAGCCCGCCACTATTAAACGGCGGAAATTCCCAGCCAAACATGAGTACGCGAAGTCTTTTCATGGTGTAAATGCAACTCCATTATATACTAATGCCCTAAGTCATGTTTGTGGTACCCTGGAGGCACGTATGAAAACTGAGGATAACAATGCTTTGGTGTCTCCCTGGAGGCACCGCTTGATCCATGTCGTGTTTGACGGAGCTATTATTTGGTGGTTGTCTAATCAGGTGCAGGTGTATTTGGTGGAAGCATTCGCATTGAGTCGAGACTTCTTTTGGCTTCAGATTATGTTCCCACTCTTGTTCTTGTTATATCTCGTGTATTATTTCTCCTTTGAATACTGGCTGGGGTGGACACCAGGCAAATTGCTCACAAAGACCCGTGTTTGGGGTGTTGATGGTGGTCGCGCCACGGCGTTGCAAATTCTAGCCCGTACGCTAACCCGCTTTGTTTTTCTTGATCCGTTTACCTTTTTTGCAAAACGGCCAACCGGTTGGCATGACACATTTTCTGGTACTCGAGTGGCAGCTACCTCTGGGGTGTTCGCACTTACATCTTTAACCACTCTTAAGCGTTTTACTGCGAGTCTGTTTGTTGGGTTCTCTGCTATCGCTTATCTGCTTATGATTGCGCTTCCTGTGGTGGTGTTTCATCGTTGGAATGACTCGGTGGTGCTTACCGCTGACGAGCAGGATTGGGCACAGATTCAGATTGATGACCAGTCTGTTGCTGTGCCGGGTAACGTGCGGAGCTTAGAGGGTTCTTGGAGTATTCCAATGGGTATGCTGCAGTCAATTTCAATTCGCCCCATTGTAGATGAACCGGCTGATAAGCTTTCTTCTGATATCGACACCCTCCAATTGCATCCGCTCATTTTGGTGCAGTTATCAGAATTTGAAGAGAAAGATACTTTGCTTTGGTATCGATATAAATTTGAAGGTGTGCCGTTTGTGGTAGCTGGATACTTTATGGAGTCTGAGCGTGGTTGGTATCAGATTGAAATGCAAGGTTTTAAGGTAGACGCAACTGCAGTCTTAAGACATATGTTTGACTATTCGGTTGAGCAATCAAGCCAAGAATAGTCAAACTTCTCAAATTCGTGTACTCGCCCTTCTTCTTGCAGCGAGCATGGGTGAACGTGGACTTCGCGAGGAATTGGTTTGTACACAACTCTCCATGTATTAATAGACTCTATGCCATTTTGAGTGATGGTTCTGAATACGTTCATGATTTTTCCTGGGGTGCCAGCATCCATTTCAATGGCAAAACCGGGGCGGATAGCATAGTTGGGGTATACGAGTGTGGGTATGTTGGTGAGTTCTCGGTATGGCGGTGTTACGTATGACGAAACAATTTTTGCATTACTACCACCCTCTTGTAATGTCTCGGTCGTGGTCTGACCATTCTTGTGATCTCCAGATATAATGCGTCCATCATTACGTCCCCACACTTCAACGGTGATTGATCTGTCAGTGTAGGTGGTATGAAGTATGATAGGGTGCTCCGTATTGTTCTTAAACTGCAGGTCTGGCCGAGGCCATGAAATAGTCGCCTCGATCCCTGTTGGGTAGCGACTAAAGGTCCAACTGTGCGGCTGGTGGCTTACGTCTTCTAATCCGGCCCAATATATTGCGTTATAGAGCGTGGTTGCAAATTGACTCACTCCACCTCCAACGGTATCGACAAGTTCGCCAGCCATAATGGTTCCCGCTGGCACAAAGCCTTTTTCTTCGGTTCGTTCGCCGACGTATTCGTTAAGGCTGAAGGTCGCCCCTGGTGCAACACTCACTTCATCGACTAAGTCTGCCATGCGCTGTATGTTGGTGACGCGATCGGCACAGCAGGGATGATAGGTGGTGAAACGACTCACGAGATGTAGATCACCTCCTTCGTATATTAGTTGTCTCGGGTTTTCGAAAGAAAGTCGAATAGATTCAGGCGTTTCTTCAATGACGATCGGCTCTGGCGGTTCGGGGGTGGGAACCACTTCAGGCTCCACTACTTGAGCCACGGCGGCTGGTGTGATTGGTACAGATTCCCCTTCAGGATCTCCAAACAAGAAAAAGCGCACAGCTCCAATAGCTACCAGAGTAAACACAATAATAGTAATAGGTATGACGGTTTTTGATACTCGCACTGCAGGTAGTATACCAGCTTGATCGTTGATATACTTACCTCAATGGAATACTCAAAACAAGAAAAATACCTGCCAGAATTTGTGTATGGTGCCATTGATGGCACCATTACTACATTTGCTATTGTTTCTGGTGCCATGGGGGCAGAGCTGGCCGCCGGGGTGGTTCTAGTTCTTGGAATCGCAAACGTGTTAGCCGATGGCCTCTCTATGGCCTCTGGAAACTATTTGTCTGAGAAATCAGAGCGTGCTGTGCAGGGTGGGGAGCAAGAAAAAAAGCCCTTTCGTACCGCTACTGCAACGTTTGTATCGTTTGTGACCGTTGGTATGGTGCCACTCTTGCCGTTTGTGCTGGCGCTGGCGTTACCGAGCTGGCGTGATCACGCCTTTCTGTATTCTATCCTTGCCACCGTAGTCGCTTTTGTTGGTATTGGTTGGGTTCGCGGTGCAATTGGGAAAGAGAACCGATTGCGTTCTGTCGTTGAGACCCTTCTTATTGGGGCGATGGCGGCAGGAGTTTCGTACTATGTGGGGTACCTATTGCGAGGCCTTGTTGATGCAATCTAGTTGGTGATACGGAGAAAACGCTTCTTTCCAATTTTAATAACCACCCCTGAAATCTCTTGGTCATCCGTAAAGGTGGTGAAATCATTGTTTGCATATTGTTTGAGCGCGCCTGCTTGTAATAGGCGTCGGAACTCTGTTTTTGAAGCAACGAGTCCGCTTTGAAGCAGGGCTTCAGAAAGGAGAATCTTGTCGGTGATTGCAAGCTCTGGAATATCGTCTGGGATTCCGCGATCACTAAAGGTTTGTTGCCAGCTTTGTTTTGCTTCAACAGCCTTGGTTTCGTTGTGATACATGCGTACAATTTCTGAAGCCAATGCGTGTTTGATTTCCATTGGATTTTCACCTTGTTTGAGCCGTTCTTCGTATCCAGTGATGGTCTCTGATGGAATTCGAGTAAAAGAAGTGAAATATGTGATCATGAGTTCATCGCTCATGCTCATTACTTTTCCGTACATATCAGCTGGTTCATCGTTGAAGTTTATGGTGTTGCCCCAGCTCGAACTCATTTTTCTGCCATCAAGACCTTCGATCAGTGGTCCCATAATAATATGTTGAGCTTCTTGCTCGTAGTGTGGTTGCATGTGTCGGCCAGCAAGGAGGTTAAACCGCTGATCAGTTCCTCCCAATTCAACATCTGCTTTAATAGCTACGCTGTCATACCCTTGCATGAGTGGGTACAAGACTTCTCGCAAGGATACGCGAGTGCCAGCTTCAAGGCGGCGTTTAATATTGTCTCGGGCAATAAAGTCTGCCAATGAGAACAGATTGGCTTGTTCACCAATGTCTCGGTAATTGAGTGGCTTAAGCCAGGTGGAGTTGTAATGGAGCTCTGCGCGATCAAGATCAATTAATTTACCAATCTGGTCAAAGTAACTCTGCTTGTTGGCTTCGATTTGCTCCTCGGAAAGCATTGGTCGTTCGCTGTCTTTGTCGCTTGTGTCGCCAATAACGCCAGTGAAATCACCAACAATTAAAACTACTTGGTGGCCAAGGTCTTGAAAGTCTTTCATTTTTAGAAGGGGAACAGAGCGCCCTAGATGCAGGTTGGGACTGGTTGGGTCAATACCAAGTTTAATACGTAGCTGTTTTCCAGAAAGGAGTTTTGTGCGCAATTCATCATGCTGAATTACTTCGGTGACACCGCGCGACAGCACTTCATCAATCTTTTTTGGGTCGGTCACAATGCTCATATGAGCTTACTATACACGGATCTGTCTGAGTCTGCCACGGTGATTCGGTATACTGAGCGACATGAAGCAGGTAATTAATTCAGCACTCCAGCTCTTCATTGGAAGGCGCCATGAGGATATATATCGAGATCATCAGCAAGCGGCTGATGTGCAAGAAGAACAGTTTGAACATTTACTGCGAAAGGGTATTAAAACCGAGTGGGGTGCTAAGCATGAATATGCGCCTGGTATGGACATTGCAGCGTTTCAAGAGAAAACACCGCTATCTACGTATGAAGAGTTCTTTCCTTGGATCGAGCGAGCTCTGCAGGGAGAAAAAGATTTGTTGTGGCCAGGGTTGGTTACAAAGTTTGCAAAATCTTCTGGTACCACTAACGCGCGAAGTAAATATATTCCGGTAACTGAAGAATCATTGCAGCGTACCCACTACCGGGGCGGGAAAGACACCTGGATTTTCTATTTGAACCAATACCATGATGCTGGGGCTCATCTTGGAAAAACAGTCGGTATTGGCGGAAGTTTAGACGAGACTGATCGAAAAGGGGTGCAGGTGGGGGACCTATCTGCAATTCTAATGAATAATTTGCCGCGCTGGGCACAGAAAATGCGTACCCCAGATCTATCCATCGCCATGATGCCAGATTGGGATACTAAATTAGAAGCCATGGCAGAAGAACTTGTGTCTGTGGATGTTCGCTCTCTTGCCGGGGTGCCAACCTGGACACTGCTCTTGGTGCAGAAAATTATTGAAGATCGGGGAGTGTCTTCAATTCGAGAAATTTGGCCAAAGCTTGAAGTGTTTTTCCATGGGGCAGTGGCCTTTGACCCGTATCGCTCACTTTGTCTTGAGTTGTTTGGGGCAGATATGCGCTACCTTGAGCTGTATAACGCATCAGAAGGATTCTTTGGTATTCAAGATGATCCTAATATTCAGAACGAAATGCTTCTGATGCTTGATTATGGAATCTTCTATGAGTTTATTCCTGAGAATGGCGACCCGATCACTATTCACGATGTCCAGGTTGGGGTTCCGTATGAGCTTGTGATTTCAACCAATGGCGGACTGTGGCGGTATCGAATTGGTGATGTGATTGAATTCACCAATCTCAATCCGTATCGGATTAAGATTAGTGGGCGCACCAAGCATTTCATTAATGCCTTTGGGGAAGAATTAATGGTTGCCAATGCAGAGCAAGCAGTTGCAAAAGCTGCTGAGGCGACAAACGCATTAGTGCAAGAATATACCGCTGGTCCAGCCTATATGGGTGAAGGATTGTCTGGATACCATGAGTGGGTGTTTGAATTTGCTCGTGAGCCAGAGGATACTGCGGTCTTCACCAAGGTCTTAGATGAAGCACTACGAGAAGTAAATAGCGATTATGATGCAAAGCGTAAAGGCGATATCGCGTTGAGTGCACCCAAGATTCACACAGTCCAACAGGGAACATTCCGTAACTTTCTGGAGTCTCGAGGAGAGATTACTGGTAGGAATAAAGTTCCGCGATTGGCTAATCACAGGGAATTCCTTGAAAAGATCTTGACGATTTCGTAAATTGGAGGCATAGTTGGAGAAACAACCGAATTATGAAACCATCTATTATTTTTTTGTTAAAAGATGAAGGCGGAATTCAGGGAGTTGAACCTGATGTGCCTTGGGGTCCGAATGAAGGTCCCGATGTTCCCGTTTCGACGGACGACACATCAGGGCTTTCCACGGATGTGGACCCCTAAAGACGTGAGGTGCGACCTACGCCAGTAGGTCGGAGTGAGGGCCCTTCTTCTGCAATGGGAGAAGGGTTTTTAAATTGAAAAAACTCTACATTGAAAAACATGAGAAAAACAATCTACCGAAGAATACTTGAGTGGATTGGATTTACTCAAGTATTGATTTTGTATGACCCCAAAGAAATTGCTTATGAAGAAGCTTGGCGCTATATCGCAGATATTTGGTACATCAAGTCGCTGTCGTATACCAGTTACTACAGTGCGAAGCACTTCAAGCGATACATACGGGGAAAGAGACGAGGTAAGTATCGTGATTTCAGGGACTATATCTATAAACGTATGTTTCCTGATATCACCTGTGTAGTGTTGGTTTGGAAAGTCGGTTATCACAAGGTAGATCTTGATCACGCCGCCATTATGGAACAGGCTTTTTTGCTTGGCATCCCGGTGTATCACGCTAGATATCGGAAGAATCAGCAGAAGATAACTAGGCTAAAAAAGAAATTCCCGAGCCGCTTTGTGCAGGCCAGGGTAATAAGAGGGTAAAACCTCTTATTTTTATTGCCAAAAAAGAGCAATCAAGCTAATCTTTTGTTATGAATGAATCACAAAAACCACTCTATCTCACCACCACACTTCCATATGTAAATGCAAAACCACATATTGGGCATGCCCTTGAATTTATTCAAGCAGACGTGGTGGCAAGGAGTGCTCGCTTAGCCGGGCGATCTGTGTTTTTTAATACTGGAGCAGATGAGCATGGGCAAAAAATCTATGAAAAAGCACAGTCTGAAGGAAAAGAAGTCCAGGACTATGTGGATTTCTATGCTGGAGAGCTCCAAAAGCTAGAGGGTGCACTTGGGTTAAGTAATGATGCTTTTATCCGCACCACTGATCCGCATCACGTTGCTGCCGCTCAAGAGATGTGGCGCCGTGCAGGTGCTCGAGGGGATATCTATAAAAAGAAATATAAGGGCTGGTACCTATTGAGTGAAGAGATGTTTGTTCCAGAAAAAGACATTGTTGATGGGCGCAGTATTCATTTTCCTGATAAAGAGCTCACGGAGGTAGAAGAAGAAAACTACTTTTTTGCACTTTCAAAGTATCAAGATGAGCTTCTTGATTATCTTAATCAGCCAGGGGTGGTTGAGCCGGAATTCCGACGTCAGGAGTTAATCAATTTTGTCCAGGAAGGACTAGAGGATATTAGTATTTCACGTGTTAAGGCGCGTATGGAGTGGGGCATTCCAGTTCCAGGCGATCCGGAGCATGTTATGTATGTGTGGTTTGATGCGTTGACTAATTATGTTTCAACACTTGGTTGGCCTGATGAGTCTGGTAACTTTAAGACCTTTTGGCAGGAGGCAGAGCGCATTCAAATGGCTGGTAAAGATCAATTGCGATTCCAGTCAATACTATTTCAGGCCATGCTCATGTCTGCTGGCGTTGTGAATACGGAGCGCATTTTTTACCACGGCTTTATCACAAGTGGTGGCAAGAAGATGAGTAAGTCGGTTGGGAATGTGATTGATCCGATTGAATTGGTAGACAAGTACGGCACTGATGCATTGCGATATTACCTCTTGCGCCATATTCATCCAACCGATGATAGTGACCTTACACGTGAGAAATTCCATGAAAGCTACACGGCTCATTTGGTGAATGGGGTAGGAAATCTCACCAATCGTATTTTGAATATGGCTGATAGCTACGGTGTTGAAGTTGATGTCATGGAGATTTGGAATACTACTGATGTTTCAGAAGAACTTGCTAATCATCTCAAAGATTTTAATTTTCATCTTGCTATGGACAGTATCTGGGAGGTGGTGGCTGAGTTAGACAAATCAATTGATGAAGAGAAGCCGTTTATCGTGGCCAAAGAAGACAAAGAGAAGGCTGCAGCACTTGTCGCCGCATATCTACCAAAATTGATTTGGATCGCTAAGGCTCTACGTTCATTTATGCCAGAAACTGCAGATGCAATGTGGGCTGCAATCCAGGCGATGAAAAAACCAGAAAAACCTTTGTTTGGCAGGGTGGATCCAATTTAGTCGTGCTATTCTGAGTATGTTTTTAAATAACTTACTTATCGTATGGAATATAACCCTGTTGGTTGGTTCGAAATACCTGTAATTGATTTGCAGCGTGCAATGAAATTTTATACAGACCTTTTTGGCTACACATTAGATCTTCAGCCTGAAAAGAGCGGCTTCACCATGGCATGGTTTCCGATGGTGGACAAGATGATGGGAGCTGCTGGAACACTCATTTTGGGTGAAGGGTATACCCCTTCACACGAGGGTTCAATGGTTTATTTCTCCGTACCAAGCGTTCAAGAAACATTGACGCGAGTGGAAGGGGTTGGTGGAAAGATCTTGATGCCAAAGACAGATACTGGTGGGCACGGATTCTTTGCGTGGGTTGAGGATACTGAAGGGAATCGTATTGCGATTCATTCAATGCAGGGATAAGCCTCCTCATTGATTGCTCCACAGGCCCTTTTGGGCCTGTTTTGCGTTCTGTTGTGCTTGGTGTAACCTATCTGCATGTTTTGTGTTGGGTTGTATTGGGGTTGCTTTTGCAAAACCCTCGGACACCATCTGTTCGTTGATAAAAATGTTTTCTTGAAATAGATATCCTAGTGTTCTGCCGTACGGGTCAGTGCTGCTGGTATCGTATTCTATATCTACGAAAGAGTTGGAAATCAGTTGAGAAAGGTGTTCTGATGCTTCTTGGTATCCATCTTGGTCTCGTTCTGGTGAATCGATACCAATGAGTCGGATGGTGGTTTGTCCGTTCACAACAATGGTATCGCCATCGATTATTCGTGTAACGAGCACTGTCTCAGTTGGTGTGGCGGATCTTCCATTTGGTACCCAAAGTGCAGATATGCCAGCTATGGCTACAAGAAGTAGCATTAAGAGGGTTGTTGGTAGTTTGTGGGGATATGACATAGAACGAGTATACTATTTCTGATGAAGACTATTCACAGTGTGACGCTTGGCTTGCTCGTGTTGATTGTAATAATTGTAATTATGTTTACTAGCACAACAGATAATTCAAATATGGTTGAAGCCTTAAGTTATGATGGCGCCACGCTTTAAAGGATCCAAATTCTTTTTGAAGGAGTAGAATTTGCTGTGCGTTATGTACGGCAGCTTGTATCTTGAGGCGATTACGAATAATCCCAGCATCCTGAAGCAGTCGATTTT
>Ga0075476_10000079_pt1 | contig 34252 bp, 46 predicted proteins | sample DEB08_DNA_5_FD_76339 | JGI IMG/M metagenome (GOLD analysis project Ga0075476, IMG submission 76339) | Aqueous microbial communities from the Delaware River and Bay under freshwater to marine salinity gradient to study organic matter... | ecosystem: Environmental > Aquatic > Marine > Coastal ...
CCACACTGCAGACTGTGGTCGAAATCCGACTGGGCATTCGCCCTCGACACCGCCATGGTGCACGCCTCGTCCGTGTACGGTTCAGTCACTGCAGCCTCTGAGCTACGCCAGAGAGAGAAAATACTTGGAACGACCCTCGACGCGAGACGCGACCTGCGTATCCGCTACAGCGAGGACGAGTTCTCACAAACCGCAACAACCACAACTGCAACCGCGCCGGTCGCTCAAATATCTGAGCGCCGTGCGAGACTGCTAAATGACGCGTGAGCTGGTCAGGTCTAACTTACATGAACGCGAACGGTCACTGGGCTGGTTAGCCGTCTGGTGGATTGAAACAAACTGCGTTCACGGACCTGGCGACGTACAAGGTGAACGTGTTGTCTTGGATGACGAGTTCGCTGCTTTTATTGTGGATTGTTACGCTCTCGATGAAACCGGTCGCCGACTATACGATTCAGTCTTCTTATCACGTGCCAAAGGTCGCTCTAAGTCTGAGCTGGCCGGTTTCATCGTACTTTTCGAGGCCATGGGTCCTTGCCGGTTCGACCGTTGGGCTGATGGTGGCGAAACGTATGAGTTTCAAGGCCACATTTACACGTACGCACCAGGCGAACCCATTGGCCATGAAGTCACCGCGCCAGTCATCCGGTGTCTAGCCACAGAAGAAGGTCAGGCTGGTAACACGTACGACAACGTGCATTACAACCTGACTGAAGGGCCGTTCGCCGAGTACCTACCGAAAGACGCTGCTGGTCTAACCAGGGTGTTCCTGCCTGGTGGTGGCGAAATCCTGCCGTCCACAGCGTCCAACTCCGCGAAGGACGGTGGTAAAGAGTCGATGGTGGTGTTCGACGAAACCCACCTGTATACTAAGCCTGAACTGAAGCGGATGTACGCCACAGTGCGACGTAACCTGGCGAAAAGAAAATCCGCTGAGCCTTGGTCACTTGAGACCTCGACCATGTATTTCCCTGGTGAGAACTCGGTCGCTGAGGAGACTCACGACCTCGCCCGTAAAATCGCTGAGGGTAAGACGAAACGCCAGCGTTTGCTGTTCGACCACCGTGAAGCCAACCCTGATGTAGACTTGACGGATGAGAAACAAGTCATCGCTGGGTTGCACGAAGCGTACGGGCCGTTCGCTGAAATCATGGACATCGAACGTATCGTCTCTGAGATTTACGACCCACGGAACGACCCTCAAGACTCACGTCGTTACTACTTCAACCAACCGACCAGTTCACGTGATGCGTGGCTTTCAGCGCCTGAGTGGAACTCCTGCTACGACGAGACCCTCACGGTGGAGAAGGGCGAGGCAATCACTCTAGGGTTTGACGGTTCTAGGCGTCGTTCCCGTGGTGTGGCTGACGCGACCGCTTTGGTCGGTGTGCGAGTGTCTGACGGTTTCGTATTCGAAATACAGGTATGGGAGCAACCTGATGGACCGGCTGGTGACGACTGGGAAGTCCCAACTGCTGACGTGGACGCTGTTGTTCGTGCGTGTTTTAGGGATTACAACGTCGTTGGTTTTTACGCGGACCCTGCTAAATGGGAGAGCTATATTGCGAACTGGGAAGCGGAGTTCGGTAAACGCTTGAAGGTTCGTGCCACCCAACGTCACCCTATCGAGTGGTGGATTGGTGGTAACCGTAACTATTTGATGGTGCGTGCACTTGAACAGTTCCACAGTGCGGTCGTTGACCGTGAGTTGAAACACGACGGTAGCCGTATCCTGACCAGACACATTTTGAACGCTCGACGTCGTGCAGGTCGTAGCGGTATGCAAATCAACAAGGAACACCCAGACAGCCCGAACAAGATAGATGGTGCCGTGGCTGCTACTTTGGCTTGGGCTGCGAGACTTGATGCTCTCGCTAAAAACGTGAGTCGAGGTGCGACGTTCGTACCACGACGTGTTAGATGAGGTTTAGATGGCAGACACACACTTAGACGCTGGCCAGCAGGCTCTGTTGAAGAAGCTGAAGGGTCGGCAAGCGCACTACCAGTTGATGGAACGTTACTACGATGGTGACGCGCCGTTGCCTGAGTCAGCTGAAGGTCAATCACGTGCGTACCGTCGTTTCCAACGCAAATCGCGGTTGAACTTGGCTCAGTTGTCGGTGGCTGCTGTGCGTGAACGGATGGTCATTGGTGGTTTCCGCACTGGTGCTGAAGATGACGAGAACGGGGACCGCGAGGCTCGCCGTTTGTGGAAGGCCAACCACCTCGACTATTTGAGTTCTGACTTGCATTCGTTCTTCCTGCGGTTCGGTTCCGCCTACGCCATTGTCGGCTACCCTGATAGTTCAGACTTCCCGGTTGTGACGATTGAAGACCCACGCCAGGTTTGTGCGTACACCGACCCGACTATGCCACACGTGGTGGTTGAAGCTATCAAGGTGTTCTCTGAGGGTGGTACAAACTATTTGTACTGCTACCGGCCCGACTTGATTCAGGTGTTCGTGAAGGACGCTGACGACAACATGTTCGACCCTGAAGGTTATATGTTGTCGATGGAGATGACCAACACCTTAGGTGAAGTGCCGGTGGTGAAGTTCACTAACGCTGATGAGCGTGGCGAGTACGAACCGTACATCGACATCATCGACCGTGTGAACCACATGATTCTGCAACGTCTGATTATCGCCACCACGCAGGCGTTCCGTCAACGAGTGCTGAAGGGTGATTTCCCGACTCACGACGCTGACGGGAACGAGATTGACTACAACGGTATTTTTGAGTCGTCTGCCGGTTCCCTGTGGATGATTCCTGAGAACGCTGACGTTGAAGAGTTAGCTCAAGCTGAAATCACTGGTATTTTGCAGGCTGTTCGTGCTGACATTCAGGATTTCGCTGCTGTGACTCGCACGCCGATGCACTATTTCATTCCTGAGGGTGTGAACGGTTCCGCTGAGGGTGCCCAGTTAGCGCGTGAAGGTTTGGTGTTCAAAGCTGAGGACCGTATCGCCCGTGCGTCTGCTGGGTGGTCTAAGGTGATGAGCCTCATTTTCAGGTGGATGGGCGACGATGTGCGTGCCAGTTTGCTTGACCTTGAGCCTCTGTGGAAACCAGCTGAACGGTACTCGTTGGCTGAACGTGCCGACGCTAACGTGAAGTTCGCTGATGTGCCGTTCAGGTCTCGCATGTCGTTGATTGCTCAGTTCTCCCCTGCTGAAATCGAGGAGATGGAAGCTGAGAAGGCTAGCGAGTCGTTGATTGCTCAGGCCGTCTTCATGGGTGAGGAACAGACACCACCGCCAGGACAGTAACATGACTATCCGCACGGATTTGGCTTTGGCCAGTGGGAATCTCACCACTCCGTTGATTCGGAACACCGGTAGGGTGGCTGGTGGTTTGTTTTCCACGTTAGGGTCGTGGCGTGACGATGACGTGTTGCGTTACGTGCAACAGTTGAACCCGGTGTTGGGTGGTGCTAAGAAACAGGCTACCCAGGCGACTATCGCGTTTTACCAAAACATCGCCCGTTTGACTGGTCAGCCGTTCAACCGACCCGTGATTGCTGCTTCAGATTTGGCCACTAAGACTTTACGCAACAACATCACTAGTGAGACTTTGTTTAGACGTCCGTTCGTGGACATGCGTCGTGGTTTGGCTAGTGGTGCGCCAATGACTGATGCTATTCAGGCTGGTGCTCGTCGTGCGAACCAGTTGGCTCAAACTGAGGTACAACTGGCTAAACGCCAAGTTGGGTACCGGGTACGGCAAGCGAACCAAAACATTGTTGGTTACATCCGCACGTTGACTGGCAGTGAGAACTGTGCTTTGTGTTATGTGGCTTCAACGCAACGGTACCATAAAGGCGATTTATTGCCGATTCACCCTGGGTGTGACTGCGGTGAGATGCCGTTGTATGGGACTGATGACCCAGGGCAGATTATTGACCAGCAACGTCTAGATGCGACACATGAGGCGGTTGAGGCCAGGTTTGGTGAGTACGACCGTTCCGCTAGGTCGATTGATTACCGTAACATCATGGTTGAGGACCATGGTGAGATGGGGCCGGTGTTGACGTGGAAGAAGCACAACACCGCTAAGCTTGCTGATTTGGGTGAGGATTTGGTGTTGCCAACACCGGATTTGACTTTGGGTGAAGATTTGTACGCTGGGCCTGTCCAAACACCGTATACTGTGGTTGTGGAGAGACTAAACAAGTTCCAGAGAAATGCGCTCAAACGTTACACTGGCAACGGTTTCTTGCCTATGAACGAGTACTTGCGTGGTGGGCGACGCTCTGGCTCGTACGGCGAGGATTTGGTGGACGACGTCAATAAACTTGAAACTGCGTTCGAGCAGGCCAAGTTGACGCAAGACACGGTGGTTTACCGTAACGTTGGTAAGGATGCGTTTGGATTGGGAGACGTCGGCTTCAAGGACGCTCCCGACATGTTAAAAAAGTTGGAAGGTCAGACTTTTGTCGAACCGGGTTTTATGTCTACTTCTTCGCTACAGGGTAACGTCGCCACTGGTGCCCAGGTGAGGATGAAAATAAACGCGCCTGAGGGTACGCCAGCTTTGGACCTTGAAGGGATGGACGAAGCGTTCGGCACCCAACTTGCTTTTGAGGGTGAAAAAGAGATATTGTTTGGCCCAGGTACTAGGATGCGTATTGATAAGGTTACGATTATACCGGATGAAAGGTTCTTAGTGGACATTGAACTTACCCTTTTGAAAGCAGGTGAATGATGAGTACACTTCAAGACCGCATGGACGACTTCCAACCGCTTATTATCGTTGAACGTGACGGGGTCGAAGTCCAAATCCCCATTGCTGAGTGGATGGCTGACCAGCTGTAACTAAGTTTCCGCTATAAAACGCGGATTTGCCCGAGACGGGCTTTCCTAATCCGAGATGGAGAGGTACACCAATGTCGCAAGACGAAACAACCACAACTGAAAACACTGAGGTGGAAGCTGAGGAGACCGAACCGGTTGAACAGCCTGACCACCTTGAACTGCCCGATGACCACCCCTTGGTCAAGACTTTGGCTAAACAGCGAGCTGAGCTGAAGGAGCTGAAAAAGTCTTATTCTCAAGCTAATAAGGAGCTGGATGAATACCGACAGTCACAACTCACTGAGCAGGAACGCTTGGTCGCCAAAACCCAAGAGGAAACCAAAAAGGCCGTTCGCCTAGAGTTCGCCGAGAAACTCGTCGAAGCTGAACTGAAGAACGCATTGAAGGGTCGTCACCTTGCTGGTGATTCCGTCCTTGAGTTCAACAAAAGCAGTTTCATCGATGATGGTGGCGACATAGACAGCGAGGCTATTGCGACATGGGTGGAAGCTCATAGCACACAAGCTGAAGCACCGAAACCCGACTTGGGTCAAGGTGCAAGAGGTGTAACTAGCTCGCAGGCGATTATTCGTTCGCGTGATGAGCTAGCTAACATGTCCCCTGATGAAATCTTGAAGGCCCGTAAAGACGGCCGTCTGGATATGCTGATGGGCAAACTATAGACGAAAGGAGATAGCTTTGGCTATCGACAACTTTATTCCCGAGGTGTGGGCTGCTGGGGTTACCCAGTCGTTCATCTCCAACCAGGTGGTTATCCCCACCTTGAACAACGCCTTCACAGGCGACGTGGTGCGTGGCTCACAGGTGCACGTCATCAACGCCACCACTCCGACCATCGTTGACTACGCAGCTGCTGGACGTACCATCTCAGCTGAGGCACTCAACGACACTGAGGTTCTCCTCACCATCGACCAGGAGAAGGCGTTCTCTGTGAACGTTGACGACGTCGACCGTGTGCAGGCATCTTCGGAGTTCGCTCCGTGGGTTGACTCTGCTGGTCGTGCCCTGGCCGAGGACGCAGAAAACTACCTCGTTGACCTGATGGTTACCGGAGCTACCAACGCTAACACTGGTTCGGTAGTGGTGGACACTGCTGACGAGGCTAAGGCCGCTGTCCGCGACATCCGCAAGTCCATGGCTCTCGCCAAGGTTCCTGCAGGTGGTCGTTACCTGGTCATCAACCCCGACATGACCGACCTGCTCATCCAGGGATTGGACGACGCTTCGACAGCTGGTACCGACTCTGAACTCCGCAACGGAGTGGTTGGTCGTCTCTACGGCTTCACCGTTTTGGAGTCGCCACTGCTTGAGAGCAGCGGAACCCCGGCGATGGTTGGTTACCACGAGTCCATGGTTGCATTCATCAACCAGGTGCAGTCGCTTGAGTCCCTCCGTAACCCTACGAAGTTCTCGGATATTGTCCGTGGCTTGAACGTGTACGGAGCCAAGGTCATCAAGTCTGAGGCTGTCGTCAAATACGTATCTGCCTAAGCAGGTATCCCTTGAAGGTGGGGGTCGGCTGAACAAGTCGGCCCTCACCACCCTCATGAATAGTTAGGTGTACAGGTCACATGGCATTAGCTACAACTGCCGACGTTGAAGCGCGACTAGGTCGCTCACTCACAGCAGGGGAAACCTCGCAGGCTACGGCGTGGCTCAGCGATGCCTCTGCGATGTTTGTGCAACGAGCTATTCAAAAGTTTGAAGTGGACAGCTCAGTAGTCCGGTTGTTCCCACGCGACGGAGTTGTTCGTCTCGTTCAACGACCAGTCATCGAAATCAACTCAGTCACCGATATTGACGGCACTGAGATTGATTACACATATGACGGCCACCAGTCAATCTACGAACTTGGCACTTATTCACCGGTGATTGTGGATTACGACCACGGTTCGGCCACCATCCCTGATGATGTGGTGGCTGTGGTAGCTGGTATGGTGGTTCGCACCTTGCTCATCCCTGAAGATGCAGCTGCTGGTGTGCAACAACAAACAGTCGGCCCGTTCAGTCAAAGCTATGCGAACTGGGCGGTTGGACGGCAGGTTTTGATGAGTCCGTCCGACAAAGAGGTAGCTGACTACTACCGAGAAAAGACTTTCCGCTCAGCATCGACATTTGGAAACGGTAACTATGGAGTCTATTACCCGAACCCGACGAAGTTCGACCTCTACCGATAGTTACGGCCAACCGGTCTACACTACCACCACTGCTACGCTTCAAGCGTATGTCTCAGTGCGTGTGTCCGGTACCAACTTCGACGCTGACCAAATCGTTATCACTGACGGTTTGACTATTTACTTGCCTGCTGACACTGACGTTCAAGACGACGATACTTTCACCATCCGTGGCAAAACTTATGAGATTGATGGTGAAGCGTTTGAGTGGAAAGAAGGTCTAGGGTCTTGGAACCCTGGTGTTGTGGTGAACCTGCAACGCGAGAAAGACCGTGGGTAGTAGCAAAATACCCGGTGGTGGCGGTGAAGTCATACTGAACCGTAAGGGGATGGGTGACCTGTTGAGGTCACAACCTATCGCCAGCATGCTTAGAGCGCGGATGCTCAGGGTGCAAGCTGCCGTCCCAGGTAGCGAACTCGAAGTTACCACGAAAGGCCGACGTGCCCGTGCCAAAGTAGCACGCGGTTCCGACTTTGACGAGGCTAACACCGGGGATTTGGCCCGTGCGCTCGACCTGGCTGGTGGCCAACGAGGGTACAAAGTAAAAACGAACAAACCGAGAGCGCGTAGGAGTGGCTGATGGCTGACGGCGTCATTTTTAGTGACATCATGGCTCATCTGGTCAGCCGACTATCCACGGGCCTCACTGCTGAAGGTTTCACCTCGACTAGGGTCGGTGTTCTCGCTGACGACTCAAGTTCGCAGGTGATTATCCGCCGAGATGGTGGCACACGCCGGTCAAAAACTATCATGACCGATTCGATTGGTGTGAACGTCTATGAGACTTCATACGCAAACGCTGAAAGTTTGGCACGTACTGTGCTGGCTTTATTCGACGACATGCCTGACGGGAACCCCGTCGTGGATGTCAACGTTGAAAGCTCAGTGCAGGACGTGACCGACCTCAAAGCTCAACGTAGATTCATGCGTTTAGCTGTAGACCACAGAGGTACCAACCTCTAGGAATAGGAGAAAAACATGGCTTTAGACTCTGATAACGTAAGAGTGGCCGTAACCGGTGCGGTTTACGTCGCACCAACTGGAACAGCTGCACCAAGCTACAGTGATGACGCACTGAACGTGGCCTTCACCGACCTTGGGTATGTCAGCTCTGACGGCATTAGTGAGTCGTTCGACAAGTCCACCACGCAGATTCGTTCGTGGCAGGACGGGTCGTTGGTCCGTGAAATCGTCTCAGAAGGTACATACTCTGTGACGATGACTTTTATCGAGACCAACCAAGACGTGGTTGAGCTTTACTTTGGTGGTTCGCTAACCTCCGGAGCTATCGGCATCGACCCTCGTGCGACCGGTGGTCGTCAGTCCTTCGTGATTGACGTCATTGATGGCACGAACATCGAACGTACCTACATCGCTGCTGGTGAAATCACCTCAGTTGGTGAGCGCACCCTCGCATCCGGTGAAGCTATCGGTTACGAAGTGACCATCACCGCGTACGCTGACGCTACCGAGGTTGTGGCCACGAAGCTGTTCAGCGCGTTCGGTTCAGTCGAACCGTAACAAGTCACTCCCACATTTTACGGCGGTGTTGGGAGTTAGAGGTGGTGGGTGTTTTTGTCTTCTTTTTGCACCCACCACCAGCCGTAACTTAATGAAGGAGAAAGCCGCATGTCGTACACATTGAAGCACAAAAGCAAAACCATCGAACTACCTGACTTCAACAACATTCCGGTTGGTGTGTTGCGTAAAGCACGGAACCTGAACGAACAAGAACAAACCTGGTTCATTCTGGAGTCTGTGTTGGACGAGAAAGCGTTAGCTATCCTCGATGAACTGCCCTTGTCTGAGTTTGCTAAGCACATGAAAGCTTGGACGGGTGGCGTAGCACTGGGGGAATAACGGCGGTCCTCATCCTACGTGAGGACCACAAACCGGCGTTCGTTTATGAGTTCAGGCACCGTTTCGGTCTTGGTTTGAAAGACTTAGGTACGACCGTCCCCTGGGATGAAGTGGTCTACCTGGTGGCGGTGTTGCTACGTGACCCAACTTCGTGGTTGCAAACCAGTGTGAACAAATGGGACCACCCAATAACTTATGACTGGGCTGCTCAAGTCGCCACCTACGACCTGTTAGCTCAAGTGCATTCTAAACGTAAACCCAAACCGTACCCACGGCCGTGGAAGAACACAAACAGTACACGCAAGGGCACAGTCCGGAAGGACGCCCGTGAACTTTTGGCCAAAGCTAAGCAGGGAGAGATGAATTGGCAGAACAAGCCTACGCCTACGTAACCCTCATCCCTGTAGCTAAGGGTTTCCAGTCGGCAATCGCCAAAGAAATGGGCGGTGCTGGTAACATAGGTGGCAAGGTCGGCGCTGAGGCTGGTGGCAAGTTCAAGTCCAGTTTTGGTGGTGCGCTCAAGGGCATAGCTGCTGTTGCTGGCACCGCACTAGCCACCATCGGTGTTGGTCGTTTCTTTGGTGACGCGGTTGAACAGTCCAGCCGGTTAGGTGAATCACTCAACGCTGTCAGTGTTGCTTATGGTGACGCAAGCGCCTCAGTCATCAAACTGGGTGAAGATGCAGCCACCAGGCTTGGTGTTTCGACAGCCACGTTCAACGAAGCTGCTGTCCGTTTCAGTGCGTTCTCCGAACGTGTGGTTGGTGAGGGTGGCGACCAAGCCAAGTTCATCGATGACATCACCACCCGTGCGACCGACTTCGCTTCAGTGTTCAACATCGACGTGGCTGAAGCTTTGCAGGTGTTCCAGTCCGGTCTGTCAGGTGAGGCTGAACCGCTCAAACGGTTCGGTATCAACCTCCTTGATTCTGAGGTTCAAGCGTTCGCACTGGCTAACGGTATTGGTGAGGCTGGTCGTCAGCTCACTGAGACTGAGAAAGTCCAAGCCCGTTACGGCCTTTTGTTGGAGTCAACATCCAAAACCGCTGGTGACTTTGCCAACACGTCTGACGGTTTAGCCAACTCGCAACGTATCCTAGCTGCTAACTTCGAAAACATCAAAGCTCAAGTTGGTGATTCCCTCACACCAGCGTTCGCTGAACTGACCACCGCTTTAGTGCCAGTTGCTGAACAACTTGGTGGTGTGTTGGGGGAAGTACTCGAAGAAGTAGCACCCATCATCACCAATATCGCTGGCCAGTTGCCCAGCTTTTTGGAAGGGTTGCTACCTCTCATTTATGTCGGTGGCGAGCTGGCCGAAATCTTCTTCAACTTGGTGCAAGCTTTACTACCGTTCGTCGGTGAGTTGCTGACTTTGCTGTTACCAGTGGTAACCGATTTAGCAGGCAGATTTGAAGACTTCATGGACATGGCGCTTGAACCGCTCATGTTGTTGTTCTACACATTCCTGGACATCCTCACACCGCTCATTGACGCGTTATTCCCGGTGATGATTCGACTGGTCAACGCGCTAATCCCCGTGGTGCTTGAGCTGTTCTACGCGTTCGAACCACTCATCATGGCGTTGTTGCCCTTAATGATTCGAGCTATCGAGTTCCTCATCCCCATCCTTGAGGTGGTGGCAGGTATCATCGGTGAGGTGTTGGTGTTCGCCATCAACATGTTCATGGACGCCATCGATGCTGTCACCAGCGTTGTCGACATCTTCAGCGGTTTCTTCGAGAACACATTCGGTGGGTTGGGTGAGTTTTTCTACGCACTCATCAACAGAATGATTAGCGCCTTCGAGGGATTCACCAACTTCATGATTCGAGGCGTCAACTTCATTATTGACGCGCTGAACCGCATCAGGGTTGACGCACCAGATTGGGTTGAGAAGCTCACTGGGTTCAGCAGTTTCGGTTTCAACATCAGCCGTCTGAGTGAGATAAGCCTACCACGTATCGCGCTTGCTGAGGGTGGTCTCGTCACTGGACCAACCAACGCGCTTGTTGGTGAGGCAGGGCCAGAGGTCGTTATCCCACTTGAACGGTTCGAGTCCATGATGGGGCTGGACAGGCCACAAGGTGCCATCAACTATTACGCTGCACCTAACAAGTCGTTCGATGCTGAACAAGAGCTGTTACTGGCGATGAGAAGGGCAAGGTTAGTAGCGTGACCAACTTCAAACTGACCGGGGCGAACGGCGACAGTATCACCTTCGACAAAACCAACTACATCCTCAACCCTAACCTCTTAGGTATGGGTATCCCACCGACTGCGGTGCGGATTGATGAAAGTTCACGTGTCGGTGGTGTTCACCGTTACACCAGACGGGCCGTCCGGAACGTAGACCTACCCGTGACCGTCATTGGTACCGACTCTGCCGACGTGGAGACGAAACTGCGCCGTTTGGCCAGGTTGACCCAAGACGCTAGTGGCCCTACCGTCCTCACCGCTCTACGCGATTCAGGTGACCTCACCCTCAACGTCCACTACACAGGCGGTGCTGAACTTGAATACGGTTCCGACAAAGCCGGTGACGTCTGGGCTAAACTGTTGCTGTCGTTTCAAGCACCAAGCCCTTACTGGGAGTCAGCCACCACTGAGTCTTTCACAGTCACGAGTGGTAACACGGGCCGTGGCCTACTCCCACAGTTGACCAAGTTGAAAGTATCTTCATCCCAATCGCTCGGTGTCATCAGTGTGGACAACACAAGTGACGTTGCGGTCTACCCAACCTTCGTCGTCACCGGCCCGATAACCGACGCAGAGGTCACTCTGAACGGTCAAGGGTGGAAGTTCACCGAAACTGTCGGTGCTGGTGAACAGTTCGTCGTGAACCACGAAACCGCCACTGTCGTGAACACCGCTGGTGTCAACCGTTACGACATCCTCGATTCACTGCCGAAGTTCTTCCAAATCGAACCAGGTACTTCAGGATTGTTGGTGCTCGGTACTGGAACAACCGCTGACACTAGCGTCGAACTGACTTACAACTTAGCCTTCGAGGTGGTTCACGGATGAGAATAGAGGACTTAGCCGTTGAAGTCCGAGACTCCGACCTCAAAAAAGTAGGTGCCTTATCAGGTGCTGACTTGGTCGGTGCTGAGTTCATCCTCAAGTTCAACGACGTAGGGTCGTGGTCGGTGCAACTGCACTCCACATCCGCCATGGTGACGCTGCTACGCACACCAGGGTACGGGTTGGTGGTGAGTGGCCCGAACGGGGTTCTCCTCTCCGGACCAACCACCTACGCTGAACTGCAACAATCACAAGATGACCCTGACGGTACCTGGATGATTCGTGGTGTTGACGATTCAGTCATCCTCGCTGAACGGTTAGTCTACCCAGACCCGATTGATGACGACGTCACATCTCAACAGTTCGCATACGACACCAGGAACGACGTCGCCGAAACCGTATTGAAAGAATACGTTGACGCTAACTTAGTGAGTGGTCCAGCGTCACGGCAAGTCGCAGGTTTGACCGTTGAAGCTGATTTAGGTCGCGGTTCAACCGTCTACGGTGACGCCAGGTTCCAACAAATGCAGGGGTTCTTCCACGACTTAGCACAAACCGGCGGTATCGGTTACAAGATTGAACAGGCCGGCACCGGGTTGCAGTTTCAAGTGTACGAACCCGTTGACCGCAGTGCCCTCATCAGGTTGGACATCGAGAACGGCAGACTTACCACCTCGAATTACAGCTACACCGCACCGACCCTAACTAGGGCTATCGTGGGTGGTGCTGGTGAAGCTGAAGAACGCCTATTTTACGAAGGCACTTCAGCGACATCTCTCACTGCTGAAACGGAGTGGGGCCGTCGGATTGAGAAATTCGTTGACGCTAGGAACGTCCAAGAAAATGCCGAATTCGTCCAGCACGCATCTGAAGCGTTAGTGGACAACGGCAAAACGAAAGTGTCCCTCACAGTCACACCAACCGACGACGGTTCGATGTTGTTCGGTGAGGAGTGGGGCTTGGGCGACACTTTGACAGTGGTGGCAGGTTCGATTATCACCACTGCGGTCGTTTACACCGTCGCCTTGTCTGTTCAAGTTGATGGTGTTTACATAGCTGCTGAAGTCGGCAAACCATTGGCTGCTGATTTCGAGCAGAAACTTGCCGAACAAACCGTGCAACAAACTAAACGCATCAGTGAGATTGAACGGAACACTACCGGGTACGGTGTGGTCACCCCGTTTTCTGGTGTAGAAGGTGGTACAATAGGGGGAACGCAACCGACCTTCAGCGGTCCGGTGTTCACCGCAACGTACACCAGGTTTGGGGACATGATTCATTTTTCCTATTCAGTGGATTTTGATAACATCCTCACGTTCGGTACCGGTCAATATTACATGACTTTACCGTACAACTCCAGGCGTCCAACCACCTTTGCTGGTGGTTCTCTGTTCGATGATTCGTCAGGGAAGATTTATTCAATCTTAGGGCAGGTGGATGCTGGGTCAGACCAGATGAAACTGTATTACATACAATCGAACGGTCAAACGGATTCGTTCGAACACAACAAACCAATCACTCTCACTGTGGACGACAGGTTCGACATCACGGGTGTTTACGAGTTAGAATACTAGGAAGGTCGGGATGGCGCAGACAAGTTTCCCGTTTGAGAACATTGACACGACTGAGACTCAGTTTAGTCAGATGTTCCGCAACCTGCAGGATGGTGTCAACGGCACTTATGGTGGCACTGAACTGAAGGTGGTCGCTGGCACTGGTTTGGCAGTTGATGTTCCAGCAGGCCAAGCCATGGTTCGTGGGCATTATTACATCAATGACGCGACGGAGTCTTTGGCGTTGGCGACGGCTGACGCCACTAACGGCAGACTCGACGTAGTGGTTCTAAGGCTGGACCCTAGCGCTAACACGGTTGTCCTAGCGGTGAAAACTGGAACACCAGCTGGTTCGCCGTCAGCGCCTGCGCTTGTTCAAACTGACGCAGGTATTTTCGAGTTCCCGTTAGCCAATGTGTTAGTGCCTGCCACTTCTGGTGTGCCGACAACGATTACTGACCGCCGTGTGTTCATGGGTACTCGCATTGGGTTGTGGTCGGACTCGACCAGGCCCACTACCGAGGTTCCGCACGTCGGTTTCAACACGACTGGTGGAACTTTTGAGGGGTATGACCCAGCCACTGAGACTTGGGGTCCGATTGGTGGTGGTGGTGGTGTGACGATTTCGTCCACGGCACCTGGCGACCCGTCCGAGGGTGACTTATGGTGGGATTCTGACGACGGCAAACTGTACGTCTACTACAACGATGGGACTAGCTCTCAATGGGTGGACGCAGCTGGTCCGTCTGTAGCGGTCCAGTCCACAGCGCCCACGGGGTATGAGGGCCAGTTGTGGTTGGATGACACTGACGGGTCTATGTATGTGTATTACACTGACCCTGGTGGGGGAAGCTCGTCTTGGATTGGTGCTGTGTCGCGGTCTGGTGGGATTCTACAAGTTGTGTCAACAACTAAAACAGACACATTTACTGCTAGTGTTGGCGCTCGCCCTACTATCAGTGGCGCTGTAACCGGCTTGACCGCAACGATCACTCCACGCTCAACCAGTAGCAAAATCCTTGTAATGGCTGAAGTTTCAGTTTCTACAAGCTCTGCCAATGACGGTGTGTTTTTACACTTGTATCGTGACGGTTCTTTGACTGGGTGGGCTGGCGACACTGCTGGTAGCAGACAACGCAACTCGCGCCTTTTGGTTGCTTCTAACTCTACTCAGATTCTTGCGCCGATTATGTATCTTGATAGCCCCAGTACGACTTCTTCTATTACTTATGATATTCGGTTGTCGCACGATGATTCTGGTACGGCTAGCGTTTATGTTAACCGTAGTGAGGCTGATACAGACGCAGCAACTCACGGGCGCGGTGTTTCTTCTATTACTTTGATTGAGGTGGCTGGCTAATGGATATTCCAATGATTCTTTCTAAGCGCTACGAGGGCGCTGAGTGGTCGCTATCAGGTGACTCTTACAGTGGTCTGACCTGGCTATCCGAGGACATCACACAACCGTCCCTAGCTGACCTTGAGGCTGTATGGGCTGAGGTACAGTTCGAGGTTGCGTATGAGGCTGTGCAGAAACAACGCCAAGCAAAATACCAAACCGAGTCTGACCCTGTGTTTTTTGATTATCAGCGTGGTGAGGTTACTGAGCAGGATTGGTTGGATGCTGTGGAGGCTGTGAAGGTTGCGTTGCCTTATCCGGTGTTGGAGGATTTCCTGCCCGAGCCGGAGCCTGAGATTCTTGCTGAGGTTGTTGAAGCACCTGTAGAGGAGGTGTAGTCGTGGCGTTAGATTTTCCTGACTCACCAAGCAATGGTGAGTTTTATGAGGGTTTTGTTTATAGTTCCGCTACTGGTGCTTGGCGTGTAACAAAGCAACCGGCTTTTATGCCTGTTCAACTTTTGGTTATTGGCGGTGGTGGCGGAGGCGGAGCCCGTGACGCTAACTCTGGTTCAGATGGCTCTGACTCTTTTTTTGATATTGTTCGAGCCTATGGCGGTGGTGGTGGGGCATATGGTGGCTCAACCGGCCACGCTTCTAGAAATGGGCGACGGGGAGCATCTGGCGGAGGCGGCGGTGGTGCCAGTGGCGTAGGCGGTGACCGTTTGGTGGCGCAGGGTAACACTGGTCGTAACGCAAATGGTGGAACGGGTGCTGGCGGTGGTGGTGGTGGCGCTGGCGCGACTGGCAGTATTGTAGCGGGTAATGGTGGAACTGGATTATTTTCTTCAATAACTGGCACAAGTATTGAACGAGCCGGTGGTGGTGGCGGTGGCGGCTATTCTGGCGGTGTTGCTGGTACGGCAACGGGAGGCGGTCAAGATGGTTGGAACGCTTTTTCCTCACCAAGCACTCCGGCAGTAGCAAACACTGGTGGTGGTGGTGGTGGTGCTGCGGGTAACTCGCCATATAATGCTCCTGGAGGTGGTGGCGCTGGTGGTTATCTAGAAACAGATTTTGCTTTGGAGTCTGGAAGCTACAATGTAACCGTCGGTGGCGGCGGCGCGGGTGGCCCCGCTGGTGTTGAGGCAGGTGGTAACGGTGCCTCTGGTGTTGTTATTCTTCGCGTACCTGGAAATACTACGCTGACGGTTGGCGCGGGTTTAACTTATGCAACAGCTACGGCTGGCACTGATACTGTTTACACTTTCACGGCTGGAACGGATACGGTGAGTTTCTAATGGCACATTACGCTTTCCTGGATGACAACAACATTGTGACCGAGGTGATTGTTGGCAACGATGAGACCACGGGCGATTGGGAAACCTATTACGGCAACATTCGCGGACAACGCTGTATCCGCACTTCCTATAACGGGAATATTCGTGGCGTGTATGCCGGTATCGGTTACACCTATGACGAGGTAAATGATGTGTTCGTTGCTCCGGTTATCGAGGAGCCTATAGAGGAGCTAACTAATGGCGCTTGATTTTCCTACTAGCCCCACTGACGGGCAGATTTACGACAACTATTACTGGGATAACACGAACTCTAGGTGGCAGTTGTTGGGTAGTGCCCTAGAGGTTCCAGCGAACTTCAGTAACACTGCTACTGGTACTTACACGGATGGGTACGACTACAAGTATGTGTCGTTCACTTCCGATGGTACTTTGACGGTTACTCGTGGTGGGTATGCGGATGTTCTGCTTGTTGGCGGAGGCGGTTCCGGTGGTCACGGCTGGGGCGGTGGAGGTGGAGCAGGTGGACACCTATACATTGAGAACGCCTATATTCCTGCTGGTTCGCTAGATGTTGTTATAGGTAACGGTGGCGCTGGGCTAAATAACGGTGGCGCTGACATGGGTAATCAGGGCTTGAATGGCGAGCCTAGCTCTTTATGGAAATACTTTGCTCCTGGGGGTGGCGGTGGTGGCGCTTTCAAAAACCCCTACAGTAGCACATCTGTCTATGGAACTAAAGGAAAACTTGGAGCTTCCGGCGGTGGCGCAAGTGGTTACTCATCAGGTTCAGCTCAGCCAGGCGGTTCTGGGGTTGCTGGTCTTGGGAACGCTGGTGGTACGGGTGCTGGCTCCTCTGGGGCAGCCGGTGGAGGCGGTGGCGCTGGGGCAGTGGGAGCTGCCGGAGTTGGTAGTGGCGGTAGTTCGGTTGGCGGTAACGGTGGTGATGGTGTCGCAAACTCGATTACTGGCTCATCTGTAACTCGTGCTGGTGGTGGTGGTGGTGCTGCTAGTACTACCGCTGGTTCCGGTGGTGCCGGTGGTGGTGGCGCTGGGGCTATAAACTTTGATGTAGCCACAAGCGGAACGGCTAATACTGGCGGTGGAGGAGGCGGTGCTTGGCACGCTCAAGCAACAGTTACTTCCGGCGCTGGTGGCTCCGGTATTGTTATCGTAAGAGTGAGAACAAACTAATGGTCAAGCTCTGTTATCCCTGGCCACCGGGCGAGTCGATTCGGAGCGAGTGGGGGATGCGTAAACACCCCATCACCGGGAAGCCCAAGAAGCACAGAGGCGTCGACGTAGGTTACAACGGTTACATCTACGCACCAGCAGACGGAACAGTCGTGCACAAAGGTGCCAGCCTCAACAAGCGCACTGGTGGCGGTTACACCCTAATCCTCAAACACGACAACCCCAACATTCACACCGCCTATTACCACCTCAGGGAACCATCAGCGCTACCCAAAGGTGCGAAAGTAAAACGCGGTGACATCATCGGCCACACTGGGACCACCGGTGCCAGTACCGGCATACACCTGCACTTCGAAACCAGGCGAGGCCGTGCGTGGGGTTCCGACTTCAACCCACGCGACATCCTCGACAACTGCCACGCCATCTCAGTGGCTGTGACCAAACCGATGGTGGACACTACCAAATCGAAGCCCAAGAAGCTCAAGGTTGACGGCATACTCGGTGCAAACACTTGGAAAGCCGTACAACGTATGCTCAATGACCAAGGTGGGTACCGGTTGACCGTTGACGGTAGACCAGGTAGGTCAACAATCCAAGCGTTACAGCAGTGGCTCAACCATGGAGAATACGATGGCTGACACCGAAACTTCGATGAGGGTAACTTTGAGAGACGTTTACGCTTTGGTTATGGAGATGCGTTCTCAACTGGAGAAACTGAACCAAAACCTACCTAATACGCACCAGAAACTGGAAGAGCATGAACAAGAGACGAACAAAAAGTTCGACGACCTTGAGTTGCGTCTTCGTAAAGTGGAGATGAGGGTGTGGCAAATCATGGCCATCGCTGGTTTCGTCAGTGCAGCCATGCCACTCATCGTGAGGGCTTTACCGTGAGCAAACCTTCGTGGCGAATTCGACGACGCGTCATCTGGTCTAGCATCATCGGCGGTTTCGCCATGATAGGATTGGGTGCACTGGGATTATTTCAAGATAAAATGACAGGAGAACTGGTAGCTGGCGGTGTCGCCCTAGTCACGTTGGTGGCGTCAGCTTACATCGGTTTCGGAACTGTTGACGACAAATGGCATCACAAGCCGGAGATGGAGAACCCTGATGGATAAATGGACTAAATACTGGAGTTACGCAGGGGAACGTGCGGTGAAAACCGTCGCACAGGTCGCCATCTCCACTATCGGTGTTGGAGCTATCGGCATCCTCGATGTTGACTGGGTGAACGTCGCATCCGTGTCTGCGCTTGCCGGTGTGATGTCTCTACTGACGTCCGTTCTTCAGTACGACAAAAAAGAGGTTTAGCCGTGGATTTCGAAACAGTAGATGGTGTAGTGTGCCCAATCGACCCTATGGAAGCTCTACAGTGTGAGAGCTGCCAGTAACCGAAAGCCGTAAATGAAGATTCTTCTTTACGACCTTGAGACTTCGCCGATTACGGCGCACACTTGGGGTTTATGGCAACAAAACGTGTCCATCTCGCAAATAGTCGAGTCCACTGAGGTGATTTGTTTCGGTGCGAGGTGGTTGGACGGCAAGAACGTGAAGTTCAGGTCTGTTCATCACCACGGGAAACAAGCTATGCTTGAGAAGATTCACCAGTTGATGGATGAAGCTGACGTGATGGTCGGTTGGAACAGTGCTGCGTTCGACCGTAAACACTTGAACCGTGAGTTTCTGCAAGCTGGGATGACCCCACCGTCACCTTCACGTGAGTTAGATTTGATGAAGGTGGTGAAAGCTCAGTTCAAGTTCCCGTCGAACAAACTGGACTATGTCGCGCAAACGTTGGGTGTTGGCGGTAAGGTGAACCACACTGGGTTCCAGTTGTGGCTTGACTGCATGGCTGGGAACGATAAGGCGTGGCGCTTGATGCGGAAGTATCAGGTGCAAGATGTCCAGTTGTTGGGTGAGCTTTATGAGAAGCTGAAGCCGTGGATGAAGTGGCATCCGGATAAGAACATCATCGATGGTCAGGATGACGGGTGCACGGTTTGTGGTGGTGAACTTCGTGAGAGTGGCGAGTACCACACGAACAGTGGGGCTTACCTGAAGTTTGTGTGCCGGTCGTGTGGGAAGTACCACCGCGCCGTGAAGCGGTCTAGGACTTCGTCGGTACGGTCTATTTAGGGCGTGTTGCTTTGGTGTGACACGCCCGTCTTTTTTCATGTCACAAAACTTGACAAATAGTCAAATCATATGATTTAATTGAAATATAAACAAGGCCAACCGGCCCAAATGAAAGGAATCGCAAAATGGACATGAAAAACCTGCAATGGGAAGACATCCACAAGTACACCCGTGTTTACATGTGGGGTGACGAGCCTAAGAACACCTACCCTGCCGAATGGCAGTTGCACCCAGAGGACGCTCACACCGACGCATTCTGCTGGGTAGACCACACCGATGAGTTCACCCCGGCACTCGCCAACAAGCACTGGGCATGTTGCCACTGCGGTTGTGGACAGCCAGCTAACAACTGGTACGTTCCTGGCCACGACCAAAAGCACTACGGCGCTCTACTGCGCGAATGGGGAATGGCCGTCAACAACAGTGACCGCCTGCGCATCATCCGTAACGCACAGGAACACACCACCAACGGCGTGTGGTCGAAGTTCATGAACCGCACCGGATTCACCATCGAGCGTGGCTACGCAGGTGAAGGCGACTTGACCTACGTCGCCTTTCACGACGTCAAGACCGCCGTCACCAAGGTCGGACGTTGGTACTACCCAGTAGTGTACAGCACGACTGGTCGGGCCTACCGTTCATCCAAGCCCATCAAAGACACATTCGAGGCTGGACACACCTTCGACATCAAGGTCAGCATCGCAGACGTCGAGTTGCTGTGGGACATCATGGAAGCACAGAAAAAAGAGAAGGAGGAGGTGGCTGCTTAGGCAGTCACCCCTCACCCTAAAAGGAGGAATCATGCGAACAATGCACATATCAGCGAGAGGTGGGGTCCAAGACCTCATCCTCGAAGAGGACACCCAGCTGGAGCAGATGCAACAGGCAGTGGGTGGCAACATCGAACCGTACCGCGACCCCACTGAAGACCGCGACATCCACTTCTGGGTGAACGAAGACGGTATCGGCCTTGGCCTGCCGGTCAACATGGTGGCGTCAATCCTCGCCGGTCACCAACTGCGCGGAGACGTCGTCATCACCTCAATGTCCAGGTCTGGTGTGCACCTAGCTGCCCTGCCAGACGAATACTGGCGCGAGGTGGCATTCCTCAAGCTCATGATGGCCGGTGGGTACCTGCCGTCCGACGACACGCAAATGAGCGATGATCATGACTAGGAGACAACGAGGTGCTAAACTGGATGAGCCGAAAAGGAGAACCATGAAAATCAGCAAACACTCATGCGGATTTTGCAGTACAGGCTCACACCAATACTGCCGTTCCGTAGTTACAAACGGTGACGAAGTCACACTAGTCAAATGCCCATGTGGGTGCCCAGCGTCCGAACAGCTCAGGTGCGTGGTTTGTGAAAACCGCACCGAAGAAGAAATCGACCCAGACACCTACACCTGCCTCGACCCCACCGCGTGCATCAGTGAGTACAACATGCGGAAAGCCAGAGCGGAAAGCACCCTGTTCCCCAACGGTATCGAGGTCAAAGAGAAACCGAAAGGCGGAGAATGCAACTGTGGCTGTGGCAACTCTACAAGTGGTGGTTTGTTCAAACCAGGTCACGCCGACAAACTCGTCGCTGGCTTAGCAAAAGACGTAAAAGCAGGCGCGAAGTCGGAAGACGACGTACGGGAGATGCTGCTACACATCTCCGAAGGTCTACTCAAGAAGCTGGACGCTAGACTGTGACCGGCGCTACCAACCGGCGTAAGGGCAACCAAGCTGAAACAGCAGTCGCCCGGATGTTACGTGAGAACGGTTACACTGCCGTCACCTCACGTAACGCCCGTGGTGGCACCCAGATGGGCGGTGACATCATCTCAGATTTCCCAGCGAACATCGAGGTGAAAAACCACGCCAAACTGGACCTCGCCGGGTGGTGGCGTCAAGCGGTCGCCCAAGCTGGAGACCAACCAGCGGTCGTGTTCCACAAACGGGTCGGTCACGCCAACCCCATGTTTTGGTGGGCCACCATGGACGTCCAAACACTAATCAGACTGTTGAAGATGGCGGAGAGGCAAGCACATGACAATGAGGATTGAGCCGTACATTCCACCGTCAAACGGTAAGTGCAAACGTGGATGCTGCTGGACCCCGTACGGGTGTGGCCGTAGCCTCATCTGCGAATGCCACCCCGTCACCCACGGTCAATACCTCAAAGCATTGGAAAAAGAAGATGGAAAATAAAGTCGTATCATACTCAGAGCTGGACACTTACCGGCAGTGCCCACTGAAACACCTGTGGGCTTACAAAGAGCGGTGGAAGCGACCAGTCGCTGAAGGTTCCGCACTGGCCAAAGGTTCACTGTGGCACCTCGTCCTCGAAACCCACTATCTCACCTTGATGGACGGTGGTACCCTCGACCAGGCGATTGAATCGGTGCAGCCTCACCTGTCCGACCAAGCGAGTGGCCTGCAAACCCCTGACCAAGAGTTAATACAGTGGATGTACGAAGGTTACATCGAACGGTACGGTGACGACAAAGAGTGGGAGATACTCGCAGTTGAGTACCCGTTCGTCATCAACTTGGCCGACCCAGACGGGAACCCGTCACCTTACGACATCAAAGGGAAGATTGACCTGGTGGTGCGTAACCGACTCAACGGTTCCATCTGGGTGGTGGACCACAAGTCAGGGTCGCAACTACCTGACACCATGGACCTGGAGATTGACGACCAGTTCGGTTTGTACGTTTGGGCGTTGAACCAACCAGGTCACGACCACTGGCGACCCTCAGGTGCTATCCACTCAGCGACACGGACCACACGGAACCAGGCTGACCACCCAGGGTACACCGGGAAGTCGAAACCGCAGACGTTGGACCAGAGACACCGTCGCACTTACCTGAACCGGTCGCAGACTGAACTGCAGTCTATCGCGTTAGACGCGTGGGCGGTAGCTGCTAACGCCTACCCAACATCAGACGACCGACCACTCTACTCAGCACCAGACCCTAGGCAGTGTGGCTGGAAGTGCGACTACAAAGAGGTGCACCTGCTGGCACGTAAAGGCAAAGATGCACACACGACGCTCAGGGACTACGGTTTCGAGCAGGACTTCACGAGGCACTGATGCGACCGTCAACCTTGCTTAGGCTTTACACTGAAGGGTACGCACCCTTAGGGCCGGTCGCGCTTGACACTGAGACGTCCGGACTCCACGTGGATGACGGTGCACGAGTCGCAGTGGTGTCCATCGCATTCCAGATTGATGAAGCCTGGGAGCATATTCTGGAAAGCCACGGAAGCCCAACGGAGACACCGAATGACCCGGTTTGGGGTGTTGAGCCATATTGCGGTTCACTCAAGGTCTCCTTGGTGTCCTTCGCGTTCCCGTTCGACCAAGGAGTCGCAGGTACCGGTAAAGTGGAAGACACAGGCCAGCAGTCGTTCTTCGACCAAGACGACAACCTCGACCGTGGTGAATGGGAAGCGCTACTCGAATGGTTGCAACTGGTCGGACCGAACGGGTTCGTCTTCCATAACGCCAAGTTCGACATGCACATGATGAGAGCCGGTGTCCGTAGGTGGCCAGGGTTGGGTATTGACCTCGCCAGGTGGTTGTACTGGGACACGCAAAACGTCTGCCACCTCGCATGGCCAGAGACCAAAACCACCTCACTCAAGCCGACCGCTAAACGACTGTGGGGAATCAAAGAGACTGACGAGTCGGAGTTAGTGCAGACTTATTTGCGCAAAGCTAAGCTGCCAAGAGGTCGTTGGGACTTGGTGCCTTGGGACGTCATCGCACCGTACGCCCAGCAAGACGCCAGACTGACCCTCAGACTTTACCTACACCAACTGCACCTGCTTGAGCAGGGTGAGCTGGCACCGTGGCTGGACACTGAACACCTCACACCTTACGAAGCCATCCAACGTCGGTTGGAAGTCACGTTGATGCTGTATCGGATTGAACAACGGGGTCTGCCGTTCGACGGCCAACGGGCAGAGACAGTCGGCAAAGCCATCGACCTGAAAGTCACTGAACTGCAAGCGCAACTGCCCTTCAAACCAGCGACCCTACCAGTCGCCAAACACTACTGGTTCGGTACCGGCGACCGTAACGGGGTGAAAGGTCTCGGACTGAAACCCTACGCCTTCACCCAATCCGGTCTACCCCAAGTGAACGCCCAAGTCATCGACAAGATGGTGGCTAATAAAGTCAAAGGTGCCCAAGAGTGGCGTGACCTACAGAAACTGCAAACCGTAGGTTCAAGGTGGTACCACGGTTGGGCTGAACTGGTCGGCACCGACGGCCGACTCAGGGCATCGTTCAGGCAAAACGGTACAGTCAGTGGTCGGTTCTCGGTCGAACGGGTTCAACTGCAAGCCATCCCCCACGACTACCGACTCACTAACGAAGTCCTCAAAGGGATACCGACACCCAGGCAACTCATCGCCGATGGTGTGCCAGACGGTTACGAACTGTGGGAGTTAGACCTAGCTCAAGCTGAACTGAGAGTAGCTGCTTTGTACGCCGACTGCACCAGGATGCTTGAGCTGATTAGGAATGGTGACGACCTACACGGTGACGCTGCTAAGGAGCTGTTCAGTGTGGCACCTGACGACCCTAAGTGGGGTGAGATGCGGAACGTGGCGAAACGCGCTAACTTCTCCCTCATCTTCGGTGTTGGGCCTGACAAACTGCGCGGTGATATTGAAGCTCAAACCGGTATCGTCCTCGGTCGCGACGAAACCAGGGACCTCGTTTATGCGTGGCACAACCTGTACCCTGAGTACCACCGTTCAATCGAGTCGCACATGCGAATCGTGGAGAAACGGCAGAAACAACACGGGTTCGGTTGGGTCAGCTTATGGAATGGGGAACGTCGGTGGTTTACTCATGAGGAAGAAGCGCACAAAGCGTTCAACCAGAGGGTGCAACCGGCGTTGGCTCAGTTCGGAATGGATTGGGCGTTAGCCACTGAGCAACGGTTGATGAATCAAGACGGCCAAGGTATTGTGATGACTATTCACGACTCGTTGGTGTTGCTGCTGAGGGCGGATAAAGCTGAGGATACAGCTAAGGAGATACAGATGTTGGGGACGCAACTTTGGGAGCGCGTGTTCCCTGGTGTGCCAGGTGGTATCGATTGTAAGAGATGGTCCTAAGGAGGGAATCATGAAGAGAAGAGAAACGTACGAACGTCCGAAGCCGAACATGGTCAAAGCGACTTTTGGTTGTCTTTGGTTGTTGTTCCTGTTGGGTGCGGTCACTGCGGTGGTCACGCTGGCTATCATGCTGGTGGTGAACGCTTTCTAATGACGAATGAGAAAATCGGTGAGCTTATCGGCTTGACCTACTCAGCGGTGTCACGTCTTAGACGTGGTGAGCGCTTGCCGTCGGTTGAGGTGATGGTAAACATTGATAAGCATTTCAAGTGGGATGTGGGTGACCAGGTGAAGGTTCGCCTGTCTGGTGGCCCTAAAGCCTACGCTAAGAAGCTGAATGAGTTGATTTATGCGGTGGTTGAAAAGCAGGTTTGACGACACGCCCGGACTGCAAATACTTGTCAAAGTGTCAAGTCATATGATTTAATAGTTATATGAACAAGGGCACAAGCCCCAAACCGACAGGAGAATCGCTCATGAAGACAGCAACACCCACCAAATTCGAAGCCTTCGTAAACGAACTGCGTGAGGCACAAGCCAAAGCAGCTGGGGGATACGGCACCACACTCCCCTACCCAGCCGACGTCCTCGAAGGCACCAACACCGACTTCGACGTCGCCATCAGCCAAGCACGCGCACTGCTCCAAAAGCGCCAAGAGCAAGTAGAGTCCCTCGCTTGCTGGTTGCGCTTGGTGGATAAGTGCGTCGCCGAGGGTGGCAAAGAAGAATACATCGCCGAAATCGAACGCATCTACAGCAAATAAGGAGAATCGCTCATGTACTCAATCATCGAAACCCAACTGCCAATCGAAGGCACCAAGAAGCAAACCCAGCGGATATACCGCATTGATGGTCCGAGTTTCACCACCATCAACTCATTCTGGCAGCACCTCGTGGACAACAACGTCATCGAGAGCTACACCATCTGGGAAGGGGAAATCAAATGAACGTCACAGTCACCCTCACACCAGATGAGCTTCGCGCTCTCTACACCGCACTCGAACTATTCGACGCAGACCGAGACGCCCTGATTGAGGAAGACGACACCTGGGAACCCACCTTCGCCTCAATCGACAGTTTCTACCGGAAGGTCGTCATCGAGAAGACCATCCAAGACCTGGCCGAAGAGCACCCCAACGCGTCACGCACCCTCATCCGTAAGCACGTCGTGAAAGCACTCAAAGAGAACGGAGACAACTAATGAGTTACCGCGTCTGGTACCGAACCTACACCGAAGAAGTAGACGCCATCCCAAACGTCAAACCCTTCGACACCTACGAAGAAGCAGTCAAATGGGCCAGCGACTACATGACCCAAGAAAGCAGTCGATGGGACCAATACGTCAGAGCAGTCGAAATCCAACACATCCAATGTGGCGAAATCGTCTACTACTGTGAATGCCCAGAGGAGGCAGCATGAATTACCAAGCACTCCGTTTTTGGACAATCACCGGCATGGTCACCCTCACCATCCTCACCACGCTGTACGACAGGGTGTGATGACTCAGAGGCAAGGCCATGGTAGAATAGAGGTCCCTGGGTGGGGCACCACCGGTCTCCACCAACCCCACCCAGGGCCGACCCAGCGGTACTGGGCAGAAATAACGAAAGAAGAAAATGCCGAAACAAGAAGATAACCCAACAGAGCCGGAGCAAATCCCGGCCCCCAAGAAACAAACCAACAGTCTGTTCGCCACACTAGCCGACAAAGAAGAACACCTCAACGTTCTCCTATTCGGACGAGAAGGCAGTGGGAAAACCACAGCAGCCTGCACCCTCGCAAACCTAGGTTACGGCAAAGTGCTAGTAATCAACGCGGAGGGTGGCCTCAAGAAGAACACACTCAAAAGGAGAGGGATAGACGTCAGTCGCATCCTCATCTGGCCAAACGACGGACAACCCATCACCTACCACGGGATGGTCGAAGTCTACAACCAGATGAGAGCCGACCTCGACAAAGACCCCAAATCCTGGGCAGGCGTCATCTTCGACTCCGCAACCGAAATCGTCCCAGCGTTAGTAGACCAAGTGGCTAAAGACCGCATGGAGAAAAGCGCCAGACGAGGACAACCCATCGAAGGTATCGACGAGTTCTTTACCGACAGGTCAGACTACGGCACCATGTCCAAGATGTTCAGGGACATCCTCCGTAAGTTCCGCGACCTGCCAGTCCACTTCATAGTCACCGCACTGGAACGACGTGACGTAGACGAAGACACCGGTAAAGTCCAATACGGACCAGCCGTCACACCAGGTGTCCAAGCCGACCTGCTAGGGTACGTGGACCTCGTCCTCGCCTGCTCATCAGCAGACGACGAAGAAGGACTGCCCTTCAGAGCGCTCACCCGTTCAGCCGGTAAATACCGAGGGAAAGACCGGCTAGGTGTGCTGCCTAAAGTGCTCGTCGAACCCACCATCCCACGTATCCTCGAATACGAAGACGGAACCCTGACCGAAGAGAAAGACCCCAAACAAAAGGAGCTAAAGAATGCCTAAGTTAGACGCCAAACTCAGCAAAGAGGTGGCTAACGCCGAAACCACCGGCGGTGGTGAGTTCGCACTCATCGAACCCGGCCGGTACTTCGCCACCCTGTCCAACGTGGAAGTGCGAGAAGGACGCTACGGCCCACAGTGGTCAGCCGAATTCAACGACATCCAAGACGCCAAAGGCAACCGTCAACCCGGACGTCAATGGTACAACCTCAACGTCCCAGTAGACGGGCACATGCACCCAGCCTACCAAAACGGTGAAGACAAATGGTTGCGCTTCCAAGAAGTCAACCGGTCACGGATGAAGCAGTTCTTCGAAGCATTCGGATACACCACCGATTCCGACACTGACGAGATGGTAGGCGAACGAGTCGCCATCGACATCGAAATCCGGACAATCCAGAGCGGGCCTCGCACCGGCGAGCGCGTCAACGGCGTCAAAGCCGTATCACCAGCGACCAACCTCGCAGGTGGAGTCATCGAAGACGCACCGTTCTAACAAGCCGGGGACCGGGGGAGTTTTTGAGCGATTCGCCCTCGGTCCCCACCCTAAAAAGGAGACCAAATGAAGCTCACAGATGAGCAAAAAGAAGCCGTAGACCGTTCAGGCGGTCAAAATCTACTAGCAGCACTCGAACTTGCTGAAGACGGCTGGCACGTATTCCCACTCAGACCAGGCAGTAAAGTCCCACTAATCTCCAAAGCACAAGGTGGCCGTGGGTGCCTCGACGGGACAACCGACCCAGACCAAATCGTCGAATGGTGGACCAACGTCCCCAACGCAGGGATAGGTGCCAACCTAGGCCCAGACAGGGTCGCATTCGACATCGACATCCAACACGGAGGCCGACACCTAGACTCATTCCCCACAACACGCACCCACCTAAGTGGTCGCGGTAACGGAAACAAACACCTCATCTACCGGTACGAACCAGGCAGTAAAGCATCCCAACTGAAAAGCAAAACAGCAGCATTAGGCCGAGGGATGGACATCAAAATCGGCACCGGCGGTTACATCGTCATGCCACCCACCAGGCACGAAAGCACCGGCCAACCCTACACCGTCTCACCTATCAACAACGGTGAGGAACACCTACTAACCGACAGTGAACTTGACGCCATCCTCACTGAAGCCAACCAGCAAAGTGCAACACCCAAAACCAGTGTAACACCAACCACCGACAAGTCCACCTTAGCTGCCCTACTGTCCGACCCACCAGCTGAAGGTGGCCGGAACGACTGGCTCACCAAAGTCGCCGGACACTACGCCAAAAAATACCGAGCCGACAAAGCACTCTACGACAACGGCGTCAACATCGCCAACGACATGCTCGACGACCCACTACCAAACGACGAAGTGGCCAAAACCGCAGACTCAGTGTGGACACTCGAACAAACCAACCACCCTGAACGTTCCGCCGTACTCGAAAACGGCTACCTCGTCTCCGACGGCCCAACCCTCATGTGCCAAACCATCGTCCGGCAAGGCGACCAACAAATGCCAGCGTTGGGGCACTTCGCCGACTTCGACATCCAAGCCATCGGCGTCGCCATAGACAACCAAGACCGACGCACCTACTGGGTGAGGATAATCACCTGGGAGAAACACATCGAAACCGCCATCTCAGCGGAAACCTTCGGCGACGACCGCGCCGTCAAACGGTGGCTCGCATCCAGAGGACTCAGTATAGACCCACCCATCAACGCCATGCCACGGACCGCCATCGGCACCAGACTACTCAGATACCTCAACTCACAAAACCCCATCAAAGTGCAAATCACCGACCACCTAGGGTGGGACCTCAACCTGCAAGCGTTCGTCACCCACGACGGCCTAATCACATCCGAAGGGCACACACCGAAAGAACAAGCTGGAGTCGTCGCATCCCCCGTCCTCGTCGAACGAGACGTCGCACCGTTCCACTACGGGTTCGAACACGGACCAGCGAAAGCGGAAGCGGTACTCAACGAAGTACTCACCTTCCAAGAAGACATCACATCGTCAGTGTTCGGAGCATGGTGGGCAGCATGTTGGCTCAAACCGCAAATCCAAACACGCACCTCACTGTTCCCCTTCTTCGGAGTTGAAGCCGTCAGTGAAAGTGGCAAAACCAACGGTTTCTTCGACCTCATGGTGCAACTCAACGGAAACACCAGAGGTGAAATCGCACCCACCAAACCAGTCCTCAGAGACTACGCCAGCGCGAACAAATCCGGCATCGTCTGGGCTGACGACCTCGACTCACTCGAACCCTACGGTGAACTGCTCAGAGCAGCAACATCCAACGGGGTGTGGTCCAAGATGGACATCGACCGTAACTCAGTCAAAAACATCCAAATGGTCGCGCCGTTGTTCCTCACCGGCGAAACGTTAGGGATGGACACCCAGAAAGCACTGATGGACCGGTCAATCATCCTCAACCCAATCAGTCCTAAAGGACGTAAAAGCGCACGCGGTGACTGGGCACAATGGGAAGACATCCTCGACCTCATGACCAACTTCCCCAAAGACAAGGGTGGCCTGACCGTCCTCAGCGGTTGGTACCTCATGAAAGCACTCGACTACAGTGGTGAGGTGATGGAAGCACTCAAACGAGCCAAAACGAAAGGCCAAGGGAGACACGGGGACAAACTCGCAATACTCAGGGCCGGTGCACACTTACTCGAAATCCTCACAGGGCAAGAAAACCCCGGAGAAGGTACACACACCGTCAACGTTGAACAGTGGATAGCGACCCAAGAACTGCAAGGGTGGTTAGACAGGGACAACACACTCACAACCCAACTCGTCCCCTGGGCACTCAGGTCATTCGGATACCCAGAGCACGCCAGCACCACAGACCACGGGCGGTTCGAAGGCATCGACACACCAGCATTCAGTAAAAACAACGAAGACGAAACCGAAATCTGGGTGTCAATCCCACTGCTCGCACAAGCCTGGGCAAGAGACCGCAACCACCGTATCGACACCCGTACCCAAAGCGAAACCGCACTCAAACAACAAGCCGACTCACTCAAAACCGAAGGTGGCAAAACATTCCACATCCTAGGTGGGAACCACAAAGGCTGGTACCGGAAAATACCCAAAGAATACGTCCAAGCTATCCTAGACCGTGCCCAAGGCACCCAGGTAAGGCCAGGTAAGGACCAGGTAAGGGGTATATCCTTACTTGAAGAACCCCGCAACGACGGGCAAAAAGACCCAGGTAAGGAGGTAAGGCATTGAGAGACACATTCTTGCACGCGCACGCGCACGCGCCCGAGGTCACAATAAGTCCTTACCTACTTACGACACACACCCCACTTGACAAAGAGGAACACCACCCAGTGGTACAATAGAAACACCGACACCGCAACACTAAAGGAGACACCATGTCAACAATCGATATCATCACAGGAGCACAATACGGCTCCGAAGGTAAAGGACACGTCACAGCACAACTCGTCCACCGGTACAACCACGACGGAGAACGTACCACCAACATAAGAGTGGCCGGACCCAACGCCGGACACACCGTCATCGACGAAGGAGGCATGGCATTCCCACTGCGCACCATACCAGTCGGAGCAGCCATCAACCACGACGCCGACCTCTACATCGCACCAGGCTCAGAAATCGACCTCGAAGTGCTACACCAAGAAATCCTCACCCTGCGGCAAGCCGGACACCCAGTGCGGAACCTATACGTCAGTGGGGAAGCCACACTGCTCACCCAGAAACACAAAGACCGCGAAACCGAAATGGACATGCACGGCACCATCGGCTCAACCGGTAAAGGCATCGGAGCAGCCAGAGCCGACCGGATAATGCGCACAGGCGAACGAATCATCGACAACTGGGAAGCACGCACCCTCATCACCGCACTCAAAGCGCAAATCCTCACCGCACCCGAACACCTGCTGTTCATGGCCAACCAACTCAACCAACACAACCGGCACATCCTCATCGAAGGCACCCAAGGTTACGGCCTAGGGTTACACGCCGGACGGTACCCACAATGCACCAGCTCCGACGCCAGAGCCATCGACTTCCTAGGGATGGCCGGAATCTCACCCTGGGCACCAGGAGTTGAACGAGTCACACCCTGGTTAGTCGCCAGGGTGTACCCAATCAGAGTCGCCGGTAACAGTGGCCCACTCGAAGGCGAAACCAGCTGGGAACAGCTAGGTCTCCCCGAAGAGAAAACCACCGTCACCCACAAAGTGCGACGAGTCGGAGAATGGGACGCCAAACTGATGCGAGAAGCAGCAGTGGCAAACGGAATCGCAGTGCACCAATACGGCATGCCACCAACCAACTACAACGCACCCGGACGAGTCGCCCTAACCATGGTAGACCAGAAAATCCCACAAATCCACGGACTCAGCAACCTTGACGACGCAGACGACGACACCCAAGACCTAGTCTGGGAGTTAATCCGCGACGTCGAGAGCAACGCCGGAACCAAAGTGGGGATGTTCACCACATCAGCCGACACCTGCATCTGGAACGAAGGACAGGTAGACTGGTGAGCGAACTCAACGAATGGTGGGTCGAAATGGCCCGTAAAGAAATCGACGACATGACCGCCAAGATGGTCGAATACGGAGGGAACGGCAGAGCTGAAGACCTCATCCAAATCGGCCAAACCGTCGCCCTCACAGCAAAACGGAAAGTAGACGACGAAGAAGCAACCGAACTAGGCATCTACTTCTACCTCATCGGCAAAATGGCCCGATGGACGGCAGCAGTCGTCGAAGGAGACCGACCCTCAGACGACACCCTACACGACATCAGCGTCTACACGCGGATGGCTCAACGTGCCCGTCACAGTGGTGGCTGGCCAAACTAAAAAGGAGACCCACATGTTAATCTACCTCGCACACCCAATCGACAACCGCACCAATAAAATGCCCGACGAACTAGACCGACGGTTAGACTACATCCGCCACAGTGTCAAAGGTTCCGGACACCACCTCTACCACCCAGGTAAAGCGTTCGTAGTTGGTAAGAAAACCACACCTGACTGGACAATCGAACACATCAACCGGACAGCTCAAAACACCGCAGACGCCCTGTTGGTGGTGTGGCCCAAAGGGTCCAAATCATGGGGAGTCCCAGCTGAAGTGGAACGGGCACGCACCCTCGGACAACCAGTCGCCATCCTAACCGACGACCACACCAGCTGGGCCATGCCAATGCCAGAAGCCGACCCACTCGTCAAAGTGTTCAGTATGGACAGTGGCAACAACCTCAAAGCCATACAGTGGCTGGAGAAGTTCCACTCACCGAAACGACGCGACCTACAAGCCGTCAAATGGACCCGGACTGCAGAGACCGGCCAATCCCCACGGAGAGCATACATGGACGACGCAGGGTTCGACCTGTACGTCTCCAAAGAAGTCACCATCCCACCCGGCAAGTTCGTAGACGTCCACACCGACGTCGCAGTTGAACTGCCAGACGACAGTTGGGCGATGCTCACCGGCCGTTCCAGCACCCTCAGGAGCAAAGGTCTCCTCGTCAACCAAGGCATCATCGACCCAGGCTACCGAGGTGAACTGTTCATCGGATGTTGGAACATGACCACCAAAGAAATCACCGTGCACCCCGGAGACCGAATCGGCCAACTCATCATCATGTGCAACCGCACAGCTCAAGTGAGCCTGGTCGAAACAGACCACCTGTCCTACCACCCGAGAGGCATAAAAGGCTTTGGCTCAACCGGCGAGTGACACCCTGGAGTTTCCACTGTTGACGTTGATGAACAACATCGACAAACTCACCCGACCCTACACGGACCGGATAGAGCTTGAAGAGGACGGCCGTAGAAACACCGTCACAGTGGAACACCCAGCGTTGCTCGACCAACTGGACGACGCCATACTGAGCAGCCAAACCATGGTGAAGCGTGGCTCAACCCTAGCCTCCCAACGGAGCGTGTTAGACGCCTCCGCATTCATGCTCCAGCACGCCATCAGGCAAGCCATCAAACTGATGTGGTCACAATACATCGACGACCCCATGCCAAAGGACATGAAACACGCACTCAGGCTGTGGCACATGCAGTTCAGGAAAGAGGTCACCGACCGGCAACTCAGTGCCGACACCATCTGGAAACACGTACGCCACACCAACACCTGGATAATGCAAATCGAGTTGAAGTTCGACCCACCAATCACCCTTGAAGTAACCAGGCCCTGCCCAGAGTGTGACCAACAGTTCGTCTACAACGACTATAACGAAAGGGTCGCCTCAGTGGTGGTTACCTGGCAAAGAAGCTTCGAACGGAGTGCTGCTATCTGCCGTGCCTGTGGCAAATCCTGGGTTGGTGAGTCAGAGCTTAGACAGTTGCGTTACGATATTGACCAAAGAGACACGCTGTGGGGTGGTGTTTGACTTTATGAAGATGAATGTGATAAAATGGGAAACGCATGGCACCAGCGTATCTGAAAGCTGGAAAGGTAGTACCCGTCGCGAAAGACTCCCCTCTAACTGGTCACAGTTACGGGATACAGTCATCGCAAGAGCCTCCCATATATGTGAAGCCAAGATGAAAGACGGGTCTCGTTGTACCGATAAAGGTACTGACGTTGACCACATCAAACCGGGTGACGACCACAGCCTCGACAACCTGCAACTTTTGTGCAAGTGGCACCACAACAAGAAAAGTAGCCGGGAGGGTAACAAAGCAAGACCCCGGTTATCCGAGAAACGGCCGAAAGAAGCGCATCCGGGACTAAACCCCTCCCTATAGGTGTGGCAACGGTGGCAGTGGTGGCATTGGTAATGTGGTATACAATGGAGGGAATCTCCCCCCTGGGTGCTGCGCTACCGGGGAGGTGCTGTGGATAACCCCGTGTACAAAACCCGAATATTTTCATGCGCGAGATTTTTTGTCAAGTGACGACACACCGTAACTAACCGAAGGAGTGGCGAGATGCCCATCTCTGGTGCGAAACCGACTGGGAGACCCACGGTCAACCGCAACAAACCCACCTACGAGTGGACAACAGTAGACCCCACCCCATACGACGGGTGGCGTCCCGAACTGCCTGAAACAAGGCAAGTCATGGTTAAAAACGGCGACGTTACCATCGTCCCCATCGAACAGCGAACACGCGACTGGTGGGAGGCCGTCTCGACCATGCCACACTGCAGACTGTGGTCGAAATCCGACTGGGCATTCGCCCTCGACACCGCCATGGTGCACGCCTCGTCCGTGTACGGTTCAGTCACTGCAGCCTCTGAGCTACGCCAGAGAGA
>Ga0075476_10000081_pt1 | contig 34211 bp, 34 predicted proteins | sample DEB08_DNA_5_FD_76339 | JGI IMG/M metagenome (GOLD analysis project Ga0075476, IMG submission 76339) | Aqueous microbial communities from the Delaware River and Bay under freshwater to marine salinity gradient to study organic matter... | ecosystem: Environmental > Aquatic > Marine > Coastal ...
AAGGTCAAATGGTTAGCCCATATCTGAAAAACAAGGGGTCGGCAGTTCGATTCTGCCTCTGGCCACAAAAAAATGAAAAAGAAGATATTTAAATTGATACTTGTTTTAAAGTATTTTTTTAAAAACTATGGATACTTGTCACACCTGTCCTTATTAACTAGAAAAGTAAATAAGAATATTGAACTTGAAGATGAAGAATACTATGAAGTAAAAAGTTTCCTCTCCAAACTCCCAGATAATTTACTGTCTTATGTAGATATTGGAGCAGGTAACGGAGTTAATGGAAGTAGCGTTTTAAAATTAGCAGAAAGTGAACTATGGAGAGGATTACATATAGAATATGGTGATATTTCTGTACTATCAAATATTTATAGGGAATTTAAGAATGTACAAATAGCAAAAATAGGGGTGAATCCTAAAAATATAGTTAATTTATTTGATGGATATGAAATTGGCAAAAAATTTGGATACCTTAATTTAGATATTGACTCTTTTGATTATGAAGTTTTAGAAAGTATTTTATTGGCTGGATATAGACCAATAGTTGCATCTATTGAGATAAACGAGACAATACCACCGCCTATATTTTATTATGCAAAATATTCAGACCACAGTGAGGAATATATGGTTGATTATTTTTTTGGATGCTCTCTGACGGCAGTAAACCACTTAATGAACAGATTTGAGTACAACCTTTCACACATATATGGTAACAATGCTTTCTTTCTTCACAAAGACTATTTTGATCAACCAAAGATGCAAGAGATTGTTGCTTATAATAAAGGATATGTTCAAATGAAAAACAGGGAATTAAAATATTCGTACAACCAAAGGGTTGATTTTTTAATTGAAGAAGACCCAAATCAAATATGTAATTTCTTAAATAATCTTTGGAAGGACAAAAAGACTGATTATGAATTAAGAATCAGTGACTAGACAATTACTGATTATTGCTATAGAAACAGATTTAGAGTTAGTACAAGGTTAGAGAAACTACAACAGGAAAGTATCTAGGAACTTTAGAAACTTAGGAAGTTATTTACTGGGACAGAACTGGGACAGTTAGGTTTTATCATTGTGATTTATTTACTGCTCGTTACTTGATACAAGCTCTATGTAATGAGCGAAAACTAACAATGAATAAGTTATAATAAGATAAGGTCAAGTGGTCTGCCTCTGTCTGAAAAACAAGGGGTCGGCAGTTCGATTCTGCCTCTGGCCACAAATGGCACTTTTAAAATTAAAGCATTTAAAAAAGAAATATTCCTTAGACATTAAAAAAATTGCCCATGTAGGAGCTCACAGGGGTCAAGAAGTTAAAGAATATAAAGCCAACTTTCCAGAAGTTGAAATAAATTTATTTGAACCACAATCAAATTTGTTTGAACACTTGCTAGAAGAATTTAAAACTGATAATAAAATTTTTTTACACAATTATGCTTTGGGTAGCAAACAAGGTACTTCTTCAATGTTCATGTCAAATAACGATGGACAAAGCTCTTCATTTTATAAGCCGAAGCATCATTTAATTGAACACCCAGAAGTTAAATTTCATGAAAATAATTCAATTTTCGAAATTAAAGTTTTAGATGAATTAGGAATTGAAAATATTGATTTTTTAAATATAGACACCCAAGGGTTCGAGTTGGAAGTCTTAAAAGGTTCAGCGAATGTATTAAGTGAAGATGTAAAGTATATAATTCTTGAGATAAACAAGAAGGAACTTTATGAAGGATGCCCACTTGTAAAAGACATAGACGCTTATTTAAAAAAATATCAATTTATAAGAACGGATACTCATTATTGGATGGATTCTTACTCCTGGGGGGATGCTTTTTATATAAAAAGAGATTTAATTAGTTCTAGAAGATTAATTTTCTCTGTTTTAAAAAATAATTTATACAGCATAAAAGGTCTCTATAGATTTTTAATACTTATTAGAAATGTTATTTGGCAATTAAGAAATAAAACAAGGTAAAGCCAAAAGACATTTCATTTACTTTCATAGTCTTTAAGACACTCATCACTAACAAGATCAGCTTTACAAGAGTCGATTATATTATGAAGATTTCCAAAAGTATCTTTTTCAAAATATGGAATTGAAATATCAATGACAAGTATCAAAATCAAAACAACTTTGATATAGCTGTATTTTAAAATGTAAGCATTCTGAAAATGAATTTACTGTTGCAGAATTTCCCCAGAAATTATATAAGTTTAAAGGTGTGAAATTTGGATCTATATCAAATACATAATTAGAACCAGTTATGATTTCTTGTTTATAGCCAACCGGAGTTTCACCACAAATTAATTCGACTTCAGAAAAATTCATAAATTATAAAACCTTTAATATGTTTAGCTTATTATCAAGACGCCAGTATCTTGAACTTTATTTTTAGCATAATGATTATCATTAAACTCTTTAAAATTCCATTTTATATAAGGTTGATTATCAAAGAATTCCTTAACCTCTATTAATCTTTCATCCCATATATTATCTACAACTATTAAAGTATTTTTGTTTGAAAATTCCGAAATAACATTAAAATCATTGCTTATTCCCTCATAACTATGGTCACCATCTATAAAAATTAAATCATAGAAATCAATGCCTTTTTCTTTACTGGCTTTTCGTAATATTTTTTTATTTAAATTAACAATCTCTTCATTAGTAAACATTGAGTTATCTAAAACAAATTTAGAATTATCTATGTGATTAGTATCTTTTGTCTTGTAAGGGTACCAAAAATTAGGATTGACTCTCGAATTTGTTACTACAGCATACTCTTCAGTTCCACTATCGATACCACCCCTGATGATATCAAAAGTAACAACTGTTCCGAGAGTTTTTTTCCCGTAGTTATCATCTATTGCTGTACCTATTTGATTTGTAGTTTTGTAATGATAAGATCCTATTTCCAATATATTTTTAGCAGCAGTCAACCTTGTAAGTGTATATAAGCATTGTGTACAGTGAGTATTAGCTCCTGCATAATCTAAACCTTCAAGGATTCCATGCTCTGGTCCAATATCGAAATAAAAATATTTAAATTCATTTTTTATTAGCTCAACTTTATTTTCATAACTATTAAGTCTTTTTTTATAAAGAAAAAGATACAAGCTTTGATAATACTTTCTTAAAATTTTTAGAAATTTGATTTTTAATCTTTTTGACAAGTTTCTCATCAAGTAGAATGTTACTACAGGAACATTAAAAAAATGAGTTTAAATCTGAAAGACTAATATTTTATGGAAAAATCATACAGCCTCCTATCTTCAAATCATTTAAATCTTTTGGATGACTTGAATAGTAAAAAGGATAAATTTAATTCCATTCATTGTGATCTGACTGATAATTACTTCTGTGAAACATTAGGGTTGTCTATTTTAACACTAGAGCAATTAGCTAATAAAACAGAATACGATATTGATGTTCATTTATTAGTAAAAAACCCTAAATATGTTTTAGAAAGAATAAAAAATTTGAATATAAATAGATTTATTTTTCACTTAGAAACCATTTCTGCAAAAGAATTAAGTGAATTGAATATTAAAAAAACAGTTGCTTTATTACCAGATACAAATATTAAAAAACTTGAAGAATATTTAGAAATTGTCGATTCAGTATTGTTTTTATGTATTAGTCCATCACTTTTTCCAAAAGAATCACCTATTGATCCAGTCGAAAGAGTCAAGAAGTTCAACGAATACTTTCCGGGCTTTGAAGGAAAGTTAATGGTTGATGGTGGTCTCAAGGAGAGTGACTTAAATAAACTTGAAAAACTAGGCGTTTTCAGTGTAGTTTTAGGAAAAGATTTTTTTGAATAATTATGCTTTTAAAAAAACTTGTTAAATTTCAAAATAATATTATTAGATTAATTTAAAGTGAGTGAAAATAAAAAATTTTATGACGCAATTGTTCTAGGTAGAGGTCCGTTAGGACTTTTTACTTCAAAGTATTTGGCGGATAAAAAAATGAGAATCTTAAATATTGATGCAGGACATGGGCTAAATGTTATAAAAGACAATATACAGGTGAATTCAAATATTGATTTTAGAGATATAAGTCACATGCCCTCCTTAAATACTTCTGTTACTGAGTACTCCTGGACTGGTGCTTGTATGGGGTGGCCAAGAATAGACATAGATTTAATTCCAATAGATGAAGGTGATTTAAATAAATCAGAAGAATATGTTAAGAAATCACTGAATATGGAAATGTTCAATTTTGGAAAAAATTTACCTATAAATTTACCTCTTTCATTTTCTCAAGACATAATATATGCAAACATATTGGACGATGTGTATATGAGCGAAATTCAAACTGAACTAAGTAAAAGTACAAATTATGAGTTTGCTGAAAATTTAATTGTTAAAGAAATAACTGAAGTTGATAAAGGCAATGTAGAAATTGAATGTAGCTCTTATCCAAAAAATAATATTATTAAATTTCAAACTAAAAAATTATTTATATGTCTTGGAGCAATCGAAAGCACAAGATTGTTGTTATGTTCAAAAAATTTAAATGTTAACAGAAAAGTATTAGGGCAAAACCTATCTAATCATTTAACCTTTCCAATTTCAAAAACTTTAACACTTAATCACACTGAAACGAAAGATAGATACGATTATATAAATGATGGAAAAAATAATAAATTTTGGCCAAGAGTTATCCTTGAGGATTCTTTAAAAGAAAATAAACGATTTTTTGTTTACTTAACTGAACACAAACAGCGTTCAAAAGTTTTAAACATTGGATCACATAAAAGTCATATTTTTCTTGAAAAGAAGGAAAATAGAGAAAGTAACTTAACTATGAATGGAGAAAATTTAGAAGTCAATTTTTATATTGATGATGATGAGCTAAATTCTATAGAGGTTATTGTTAATGAAGTTATTGACTATTTTAAATTAAACAAATCTTTTTTTAATTATAAAAACTTTAGTAAAAAAGAATGGATTAAATTAATTGAAACAGCAAATCATCCAAGTGGAACAATTAGAATGTCAGATAATAAATCTAATAGTGTTGTAAATAAATTTTCTCATATATGGAATCATGAAAATATTTTTGTTTTTGGTTCAAGTACTTTTCCTCGAGCATCCTTTATCCACCCCACCTTTCCCGCTTTAACTTTTGCCCACTATTCGTTAAAGAATTTATGATTATTGTAAGAATAACCGGAGGTTTAGGAAATCAATTGTTTAAGATTTCGCAAGCACTCAGATATAAAGATAGAAGTAGATTTGTCTATCTTGATACCAATTTTTATCTAAATGATAAATTCAGGCGAAGTTTTCACTTTCAAGATTTTGATAATATAAATATTATCTCGGGATGGAGAAGAATTTTAATTTTTAAGTTTAAAAAATTATATGAAAAGATTGGAATTTTTAGATCATTTAATGAAAAAGAAGCAGAAAGAAATAAATTTTCACCCCTAAGAATTAATTACATTATGGGGAACTGGGAAGAGAATCTTAATCCTAGTGATGAAATATTAGATAAATTTAGATCTTTTTTTAAAATAAAAGAATTAGATTCTAAGAATGAGAATATAGTTGCAGTTCATTTTAGAAGGAAAGATTATGATATAAAACTTGGCTTAGAATATTACAAAAAGTCTATTGATAAACTCATTAATATTAATGACAAATTTAAATTTCACTTTTTTTCTGATGACCATGATTTTATAAATAATGAAGCAAAGAAAATATTTCATAATTTAGATTTTGAGATTTATGAGAACAAAGGAGTCATCGAAGATTTTAGAGAACTTACAACCTATAGAAACTATATTATGAGTAACAGCACTTTTTCTTGGTGGAGTATCATTTTAAATAGTGAAATTAATGAAAATGTGATATATCCGAATGAATGGGAAAAAAATAGAGATTATCAAATATATAAATTTAAATCATGGGAAGGCGTATAAAACATTTCTATATTTTTTCATGTTTAAAGTTTCTTTGTTTTAAAGTATAATTTTGTATGGTTCAAAATAACTTAATATTTGCATCAGCTTCATTTCATCCAACTAGAAATAATGTATTATTTAAAAAAAAAGATTTAATAAAACACGAACAAGAGTATCTGTTTTGTTTAGAACAATTAAAAAGAGTGGTTCCCGAAAATTTTGAAATTTATATAGTAGATAATTCAATTGAAAATTCAGAAGATATAATTAGTGATAATTTAAGAGAACTTCTTGAAGGTTTGAATGTCATATATACAGCAGAATCAGTGAATAGCAAAATTAAAAATATAGGTGTTGCAGAATTAAAAGAGCTATTTCATTTAGAGAGTGTTTTAAATTTTGATAAGTATTCAAAAATTTGTTATTTTACTTCGAGAAGATTTATTACAAACCCGTATGTATTTGAAAAAACAGAACAACTTGAAAAAGAAGCTCTTTTATCAAATCCAGATTTTGTTTATTTGGATGGTCGGGTACATAAGACTGAAAAAAATGGAATGTACAACGATATGTTTTTTGCAATGAAGAGTTCTACGATGAAACGGTATATAGAATATTCTAAAAATAGGATTGACCACTTAGAAGAAAATATGATAAATTCTGAAAGTAATTTATACGACTTTGTTACAGAATTTAATATCTCAACTGAATATATAAAGTTCTTAGGTTTTTTTAGGTACGATTATTTTTCAAGAAGAAAATATGGTCGAATAAAGAAACGTAGCATTAAACATAACTACCATTTTGTCTAAAATATAAATAATGGAACTTAGAAAAGAAATGCTTTCAGTATTGAGGCCTCTAGGAGGAGAAGAAGAGGTAGAGGCAATTAGAGAAAGTATCGAAAGTGGTTGGTGGACAAGAGGACCTAAAGTTGAGCAGTTTGAAAAAGAATTTGCGCAATTAGTAGGTTCTAAATATGCAGTAGCCGTGACTAGCAATTCACATGGTCAAGATTTGGTTATGAAAGCATTAGGAATAAAAGATGTCGACGTAATAAACCCAACAATATCATTTTTGGCAACAGCAATTATTCCAATTTGGAATAATTGTACATCAAATATTGTAGACGTAAGAAGGCATGATTTAAATTTAGACCCTGAAGATGTTAAGAAAAGTTTAAAGAAAAACACAGAAGTTATCATTGCTGTAAATATGGCAGGCATCCCAGCTCCTATAGATGAAATAAGAGAATTTTATGATGGATATATTATTGAAGATTGTGCTCACAGTTGTTACATACCCGGAGCAGGAACAAAAGGCGATATAGCTATTTGGTCTTTCCAGGCTGTGAAGACTATGCCTATAGGAGACGGTGGGATGATTACAACAGATGACTATGAATTATATAAAAAATTACAGTCTCTAGCATGGTTTGGTATTGAGAGTACGTATTCACGCATTTCTGGAAAAACTCACTTTAATGAAAATATGGACAGCACTTTAAAATCTTCAGTAAAAAACCCAGATGGGAAACCAGGCTACACATGGGATTATGATGTAAACGAACTCGGCTATAAATACTATATGATAGATATTTTGGCTGCTATAGGGCTTGTTCAAATGAAAAAGCTAGACAAACATCTTGAAATAAGAAGACATATTCAAAAGAGGTATAATGAAGAGCTAGCAGATGTTATCCAGCCACCTGAATGGAGTGAAACAGTTCAGTATTATTGTTCTAGAGTTCCAGAAGAACATAGGGATTCATTAATAGATTACCTTAAAACAAAAATGATACATACAAGCGTTCATTTCAAACCTCTTCACAAATATGACATTGTTAAACAAGATAGAGAATACCCAATTGCTGATACTGAATGGAAAAAATTATTATCCCTCCCAGTCCATCCCGCAATGAACGATGAAGACATAGATTATGTAATATATTGGGTAAAAAAATATTTTGAAGAATTTGGATAATAAATACACCTTAATCAATGGAAGAAATATATAGGTTAGAAGGAACTAGTTTTATAAACCCACCTTTAGAATATTCCAACAAAGATTCTTATCCCAACTTTCAAATTCAATTAGAAGAATTTAAATCTCTATTAAATAATCAAGTTAAAAACAATATTGGAGCATCATATTATAAATTTGGAGATGGTGATTATTTTTTTCTTAAAAAAGAACCTAAAGGAAGTGCTAAACCAGGAAAGAGAGCATTAAGTAAAAGCTACTGGAGAATAGGCCACAAAGAATTTGTTAATGGATCAAAAAAAAATGATTATTACATGTGTGAAATTATGGAGCAAAACAAAAGCTATTTTCAAGAAATTTTCAATAAAGGCTTTGATTTTCCCGGAGAGTTTGTATATGGTCTTTTAGCTAATAAGTGGTTGTTGAAAAGTTTCAAAGGCAAAGTTGGAATTATTGGGGCAGATGAAAAAATAAAAATAATCCAAGAGCTAATAAAAAATGAAGAATATCAAGAATATTTGGGTATAAACAAGTTTGAAGATTATATATCGATACCACAAAAATTTGCATGTGACAATATAAAGAAAACTAGAGAAATGGTTAAGAATCAATTACAGCAAGCTACATCAAGTATATTTTTACTAGGTGTAGGTCATGTAAAATCAGGTCTAACATATTTATTGCCAACTTATAAAAAAGCAGTTTATTTAGATATAGGTAGTGGTGTAGATGCACTGGCCGGAATTATTGATAAAAAAAGACCTTATTTCAATAATTGGATTAATTACAAATTGAAAAATAATTCAATTTATAACAATGTAGATTATTTACAATTTCAATTTGATGGTAGTGAAAAGATTATTAATTAGTATTTTAAAAATCTAACCATTCTGGATTGTCAACATACCATTTAACTAGTTTCTCAAATCCTGAATCTACTGAAAATTTAGGCTCCCAACCTAAAGATTTAATAAACTTATCATCTAGTGAGTATCTGAGATCATGACCAGGCCTTGTTGAATGAAAATCAACCATTTCATAATTTAAATCAAGACTAGAATATTTTGAAACTAATTGAGCAACTTCCAAATTATCTAATTCTTTGGTTCCTGGAATATTGACTTTAGGACATTTAGCACCATATTCATCAATAGACTTTCCTACAATTTTATCTTTATTATTAATTATAAAATAGACTGCATCTGCAACATCTTCTGAATAAATGTAATGTCTACTACCTGCTTTAGTCTTAGTTTTATCAGAGTGGATTGTTACTTTTTCACCATTTTTAAGTTTCCAAAGGGTGTTTGGTATAAATTTCTCAGGATGTTGCCTCTCTCCAAAAACATTCATAGTATGAGTAATTATTACAGGTAAATCATATGTATTTTCAAATGCAATAGCGAGCTCTTCTCCACCAGCTTTTGATGCACTGTATGGGTTTGTTGAGTTATATCTATCCCATTCTTTAAAATTAACTCCTTCTGGAGCTGGACCAAAAACTTCATCTGTACTGAAGTAAACAAAAGTTTCAAGATTATCTAAATTCTTTGCATAGTTTAATAAATTTGCAGTCCCAACTACATTGTCTAAAACAAAAGTCATGGGCTCTGTAATAGATCTATCAACATGTGAAGAAGCAGCTAAATGGAATATATGTTCAACATCTCTTATTTGACTTTCAATTAAATTATTAACTTCAGATTTTAAATCATGATAAATAATATTTACTCTTTTTCTATCATCTTCAGTAAAATCTTGAAGCATGTGATGGAACCTATTCAGATTTCCTGAGTAATCTAATCTATCTATACTAACTATTTCCCAATCAGTATTTTCTAGTAGGTATTTGATTAATATATGACCAATAAACCCTGCTCCACCCGTAACTAGTACTTTTTTTGACATCTCTAATATCATACTATTAAAAAATTAAATAATGAAGAGAAACTTTTCTATTGCCATTTCAAGTAAGTTTTGAAGAATACATTTTATGACTTTTAATTAATAGTTATTATTAATCCTGATGATAGTTTGTATTGGAGATAGTCACAGTTCTGTTTTTTCTGAAGAAGAAAAAATAGTAGGAGTATGGCCAAAAAAAGAATATAAACTATTAAGTAGATTTAAGCCAATAAGAATAGGCCCTTCTACTGCATATAATTTATATAAAAAAGTAAATTTACTTGATGATGTCTTGAATAAAACTTTATACTTTTCAAAAGATTATGCATTATTTTGTTTTGGAGAAGTAGATATAAGAGCGCACTTAATAAAACAATCAAAATTACAAAATAAAGATGTAGGATTATTGACCAAAGAGTGTGTAGTTAGATATGTCGAGGCTATTAAACTTGTTAAACCTAAAAGAAAAATACAAAAAGCTATTTTTGGACCAATTGCTAGTTGGTCCTTAGATAAACCATATGACGGCCCTTCGTATGGTACAAATTTAGAAAGAAACTTTGTGACAAAAGTTTTTAATCAGGAACTTGAAATTCTGTGTAAAGAGAATGATATTAAATTTATATCAATTTTTGAAAGCTTGTTAAATAAAGATGGAACAACAAATTCGATATATTTGGATGATATGGGTGCAGGGATTCATTTAAATCAAAAAGCAATGCCACTCATTATAAAAGAAATGAAATTGAAATCTTTATTGTAATTTTTTATTCTGTTACTACTTATCTGCCGTAATAATCATCTAAACAGTCTTTTGTTTCAAGAGAATTCTTGCAGCTTTTAATACTAATTTCAAAACTATCAAGTTGTCTAACCTCATTAATAACATTTAATTGATTCAAAGACATTAATGCAACTAAGGAAAATAAGAATGTTACTTTTCCAATTTTTGAATTTTTGTAAATTAAAATAAATGTTAATAAAAATAGATAAAGGCCCATTAAGTAGATTGAGCTTAAAAAGAATGAATATATTATTAATGATGTAACAAATGAAAATTTATTTGTAAATTTACCAAAAAGTAAAAAGTAAGAATTAAAGATTAAAACAAAAGTAGTAAATAGTCCGCTGTAAATAATTGATTTTGCTGGGCTCAATAACCAAAACCACAAATAAATGGACATAAGAGGTAATATGATTTGCAGCTTTCCAAGCTTATGTATTAAAGGCATTTTTTTTGTACTGTAAACAATATATACAAATAAAAGTGGAGCAATCATCACTCTTAGAAAATCAGCAATTCCCCACTCAACAACTTCTGACCCTATAAAATTATTAATTATTGATCTTATAGATAGGTTAATTTCCCCTCCACTAGGGTGTTTAAAATAATGTTCGTAATACTCTCTAAAGTATTGAACTAGGTTATATTCAGAAAAAGTTAAAACTAAAGCTATCCATAATACTAAAGGCATTAAAGCAAAAGGAATATCTCTTGCTATTTTTACAAATGATTTTTCATAATAGATAGTCCCAAGATAAAACCCTGCAAACATTAGAACAGTTAAAAAATCACCAAAAAAAACTGATAAGCTCATTAAAAATAAGGCCAATTTTCTATTGTTGTTGAATAATAAAATAGAATTTATAAAAATAACGGCACAGATTGTTTCTGGAAGTAAATATAGAACGCTATACCACCAAGATGTGTTTGTTAAGCTAAACAAAATTAAAGTAGTCAATATTAACAGATTTAAATTTAGTTCAATTTTTAAAGTTCTAAAAACAAATATTGATAATCCAAGTGATAAAAAAATAAGATAAAGTAAATTACTAAATCTTAAAACATAAATATCTTCAGAAAAAAACCAGCTAATTATTCCCCCAACTGAAGATAGAGGTCCAGCTGTTAATTTTGGACTGTAACTAACAAAATACCTTGTTTCAAAAGGTCCTATAAAATTAAAATTGTTATAGTAGAAGTTTAAATTTGAGACCAGAGATACAATCTCATCATTCCAAGGTTTGAGTGTTTTTGTTCTAAAATATGCAGAAATTCCAAATAAAAAAATAGAAATGTAAGAAATAATTTTTAATAAAAATGAATTCTCAATGTCTTTATTTATTTGATTTAAGTTCATTTACTTTTCATTGATGATTTTATAACCTTTTACTATTTTTGTATCTAATTCAACACTAGCTTCTGTGCATTCAATATTTATCCAGCATTTTTCACCATCTACTGGTTTTACTCCCCATCCATCATTAGTAATATATTCTATTTCTGTAGGTTTTAGTATCCTATTTCCTATTGGATTGTCTAAAAATATACCGTAGTCAGAAATTCTTGGGGTCAAAACAACAGTTCCTATAAATAATAAAAATAAAGGAATACTTAGTGACTTTTCATTTATATTAAATTTCAATTCTTCTATAAAGGATCCTGAGATTGAGAATATAAATAGGAATAGTCCTATAAAGAATCTTGGAGTTGGGGCGCTGAAAAAGTAAATTAATAGATTTGAAAAAATAAATAAAACAATTAAATAATTAATTTTATTTTCTAATTTTTTTCTATTAAAAAATAAAATTAAAAATATAAGAATTATTAAATAAGAAAAGAAAAAATTTAAGAAAATTGAATAGTCTATCTTTTTTGATGAAAACTTTACAAACCATTCAGGAATATTTTGACCTATGGTGTATGAATTGTGAAACTCTCTTGTATCTAAAGTTAAAAAGTCTGTTCTTGTTGAATACCAAGGAGTATTAGTGAAACAAGATAGATTTATTGGATAGATCAAGCATCCTGTCTTTAAGTAAGACTTAACTAGCCACAATACTCCAAGAGAAATTGGTAATAATATAATTTTTAATTTATCTTTATATAAATTATCTTTGTTCATAAAATTAAAAAAGTAAAATATATATACAATCATTAAACCGTACCCATATATCTTCATTTCAATTGCAAATAATATTAAGTTAGAAATTATGAAGAAGTTATAAAATTCATAATTCTTGTTAATAATTGAATAAAAAAGGAATGCACTACTTAAGAAAAATATAATTGCAAAATTATTATCGACCTTGCCTATTCCTTGAATGTTTAGAAATCCGTTATTTCCACCATTAAAACCAAAATTATCTAGAAGACCATATACAAGTAAAAAGATACCAGAAAATTTGTAATATTTAATTTTGCTCTTAAAAATAAAGAAGTAGACAAATGAATAAAAAGTATTTAAAAAAGCAAGATTAACGAAATGTAGAAAAATAAAATTTTCACCCATCCAAAAGTTAGCAAGTATGTATTCGTTTAATGTTGAATATCCTAAGGGCAAGTATATATTTTGAACTCCAAGTACAATTTTTTCATTAATAATCCAATTTTGTATATTTAAGTGATATAACGCAGCATCATAATGAAATCCAACAGAATAACTACTGACACTAAGAACAACTGGAACAAACAAGTTAGTCAATATTAATTGTTTTATATCTAAATCTTTTGTTTTTTCTTTGAAATTAAACAAAATGAATATAAGTAAGAAAATAAAAATAACGTTATTTTTAATTGGAATAAAGAAATTAGCGACAAATGAAATATTTCCTATAAGAAAAAAGGTTATTATTGGAAAGAAATACTCAACGTTAATACCAAAAAAGTTTTTAATTTCTTTTTTATTACTAAAGTCTCTAAAGAAAACAAATATACCTCTACCAATGAAGAATATTAAATTATAGAAAACAAAGTTTTGAATTATTAACATTACTAACTATTTTATCTAATAAATCTTAATTTAAACACAATAAACAATGCTTCAAGAATAATCTTATAGTTCATTTTTGATTCTCCTTCACGTCTTTCATGAAATATAATAGGAACTTCTTTAATAGTTAATTGTTGATTATAAGCTCTTGCACTCATTTCAATTTGGAAACCATATCCATCTGCTGTTGTTTTTTTATACTGAATTTTTTCTAAAGCATCTGAAGAGTAGATTCTAAAACCACTTGTCATATCATGAACCTTGGTGCCAGTAATGATTCTTGCATAAATGTTTGCAAATTTTGATAAATTTTTTCTAAGGCTACTCCATCCCATAGATCCACCACCTGATACATATCTACTACCAATAATTACTTCATAATCATCAATAAAAGTTAACATGGTATTTAAATCTTCAATTCTGTGGGAAAAATCTGCATCCATCTGAATTAAGTTTTTATAACCCTTTTCAATGCAATATTTAAAACCCTCTCTGTAAGCCGATCCCAGTCCAAGTTTTTTTGGTCTTTCAAGAATATGAATCTTTTTATTTGAATTCATTAACTTTTTAACAATTGACGATGTATCGTCAGGAGAATTATCATCAACAACTAATACATCAAAGTCAAAAACTTGAATTTCATTGATTATTTTAGCTATATTTTCGGATTCATTAAAAGTTGGAATTATTACTATATTTTTTTTTGTACTCACTTTTTTCAGTCTACTCTTTAAAGTTATTTTTTATGCCCGTCCAAGATTTTAAAGTTAAATGTTCAGAAGATTCATTTTCATTTTTGTACCATCTTAGAGGGTAAATTACTTCTTTTGAATTTGATAGCCAAGCTCCCCACCAACTAAATGTACTATTTGCGATAATATGTTTTTTACATAATGACATAATATATAAATCAAGCACAGTCGAACCCTTTGTGAAATTGCTCACCACTTTAAAATTTTCAGGGTTATAAAAATTTTGGTTACGAATCCAACTAGGGTCATCAGTAAATACAAAATATTCTTTATCTTTACCAAAGTAGTCAACTGCATTTTGATAGTATTCTAGGTCTAAAGAGAAGTGGTTTGGGTTTGTTAAATAATCGCCTCTTCTTATGTGTATTGAAATTGGATCATTCAATTTAGGTACCAGGCTATTACCAAGATTGACAAATTTTTTCTTAAATTTAAAATCTTTTTTAATTATTTCTACTATATTTTCAAAATACTTTGGAGATTGAAAATAGCCTTTAAGCTGTATATTGTCTGGGCAATTATTAAAAAGTTTTTCATCAAAGTTTGTATTTTGGGGGCTAACTTCTTTTTTAAAATTAGAGAATTTAATTTGTTTTTTATTCAAAGATTCAAGTTCAAAATAAGCAAATAAAAAATGATTTTGGTATTTGTAATTTTTTAATTTTTTAAAAACTTTATATAAGAACTGATTTTTTTCTAACCATAAGTAGCTTGGAGGCACTAAGTGATCATACCCATTGTTGTCAGCAATCCCTTTTAGGGCTGCATACTTAAACATTTGATTTCCTAGTTGACCAGGTGAAGCAAGATAATCAAAAGCTATCATACATTATCTATTTGTATGGAAAGCGGGAAGACGTCAAAGCCAAAGATATTTTTCAACATTCTTAAAGTTAATGGTAACAACACATAAGGCATGACTCTTTTATAAATAGATAAGATTAAATTATTACTATCTTTAAAATATATTCTGAAGAAAGTACTTAAGAATATATATTTACACATTATGTATGTAGTCAGACCAGTATCTTTATGTGAATAAAAATGATTAATTTGAATAGTATTTTCATTTATTTTGTAATTTCTTGCATTATTTTTCGACCAGAAATTATTTTTTGATATATATCCTGAATAATCATTATAAGCTTTTTTAATTGCATAAAAATAATTTTCATCCTTTTTTAAAAATAGTGACCTATCGTGAGGTACTCTCAGCTCATCAGAATGCTCAATCTTAGTTATCCCATCTTTAACAATAATTTCTTTGAGATTTGGATTAAGACTTCTAACTCTTTTGATTAAATCATGATCATCGTATACAGCAAAAAGAAATTCATTAAACCCATTTACATTTTCAATAAGTTTTTTCTTCATTAACCAATTACCAACATCATTTTCATTATGTAAAAATATAATTAAATCATAATTCTCATAATCAAAAGTATTTATTAAATCAAAATTAATTTCTACGTCTGCATCAATTTTTAATATATACTCAGTTTCTACCAATGATAAGCCTGCATTATATGCTCTTGATATTGACCAAACTTTTTGATTTTCAACTCGATAAATTATAAGATTATCATAATTTACATTCAGAGCATCTTTTACTGGAGTAATAGAAGAGTAATCTATTATTATATGAGAATTTAAATTATTTATATTCTGACATTTATCAATTGTATTTTTTAAGAATTGATTTCTATTCATACTTGATGTCAGTGCAGTAATATTTTTCATAATCTATTTTAACAAACCAACTGGAACTCTTTTTTAGTCCTATCTAAATCACTGATATGAATTTATAATATTATATAAATGCTCAAGAGTATAAAAAAAAAATTAATACGAATTTATAAAAATTTTTTTCTTTATATTTCCATGAATAAACATTTAATTATTATTTATAGTTTTTTCAATGAAGTAATTTTGGAAGAATATATTCTTGTTAAAAAAAGTATAAAATTTCCAGACATACCTCAAGGTTCAGATTTTGATTTGTACGTATTAAATGAAGAGAATTTTAGTAAGTTGGTTGTTTCTTATTTTGAAAAAATTGATAACTATGAAATTACGCTTATAAAAAGTAAGGTCGGGTCTTGCCAATTAGACATTCATTATAAAGACAGGTTTATTTATAAGTTTGATTTATTAGACTCTGCACACATACCAGATATAGTTAATAAATCATTTATAGAAGATTCATTGAATAAAAAAACCGTTCACCATTTTCTCTTTAAAGGAAAGAAAATGAAAATTAATATTCCAGACAATGCTTATGAAAATTTAATTCGTTTTGTTGAGCATAAAATGTATCCAGAAAAAATACACCATTTAAAACATATAGAGAACCTTCAAGCAAGTGAAATAGAAGAACTTAAAAGAATGATTAAAAAATATACAAATATATAAAATATGCAGATTTACTATTATTAACCAAGAGCAAAGAAGTTTAAAAATGATTAAAAAGCTTAAAATTATGTATAGAGATGTTTTGTATATCTCAAAAATTACAGACACAAGAAACAAAAAAATAAGGATTTTATTAACTGTAGTTTTATCAAACTTTGTTGCTGCAGTTGATATTGGTCTAATTCTTATTTTTTCGGCAGTTATTACTAACGAGTTTCAGACTGACAATATATTGAGCTTTATAGTTGATATATTTTTAAAATATAGATTTTTAATTCCGTTCTTAGTTATAGCAAGATTTGTTTTTGTCTATATACAGTCAATAAATTTAAAGATGCTCGAATTAGAAATTGGTAGAAAGTTAAAAAAAAGACTACTTGAAGAAGTTTTTTCAAAAAGCAATTACTCTATTTCTGACGCATACTTTTATGTGAATGAATTAACTAGTCATGTAACTTTTTTCTATCAACATTTGACTGGATTTATCAACAGCATTTTCCAGGTGACCATTTATAGTTATTATTTAATTGATTCAGACCCAACAACTCTAATTTATTTTCTAGGAGGGATATTAGTTCTATATTTTCCCTTACAGTCAATAATTGTAAGATCAAGAAAATACACAGATAAAGCTTATTGGGTGTCTTTAAATGTTAGTGAGGAAATCGCAAAAGTTGTAGAAAACATGTACCTCATAAAAATATTAAAAAAAGATAAGGAGGAAATAAGAAATTTTGAAAGCATATTAGAAGAAAGAGATCGATATGGAATAAGAACTGTTATATGGGGTTCTTTAAGTGGCTATTTACCAACTTTTTTAACTATGTTTGTTTTAGCTTTATTGGTAAGTTTTTCTAATGCAGTTAAGACTTTAACAATAGATTTTATTGGTGTAACACTAAGATTATTTCAACAGCTTGGTGCTATATCTGGTTCTGTAAATAATTTGTTAAATTCTCAAATTCATATCAAACACTTTAATGATATAGATAGAAATAGAGTTATTGATAATAAAGAAAATTATGAAATACTAGAAAGTGAAAAAGTAGATTTTTCAGTAAATTTTGAAAACATCACATTTAAATATTTCAATAGTGAAATTCCAATATTTGAAAACCTTACATTTAAAATTCCACTGAATGAGCATACTTTGATTACTGGACCTAATGGCTCCGGTAAAAGTACTTTGTTAGGACTGCTGTCGGGTGTTCTTATTCCTGAAAATGGGAAAATATTTGTAAGCACCAAAAAACTCGGATATATTGGTGCCACACCTTTTATATTCAAAGATACATTAAGAAAAAACCTTTTATATGGAAATGAATTAAAAATTGATGATGATTTGTTAATTAATAAGCTACATGAATTTGATGTATTTAAAGAAGAGGAAAATTACAACCTTGATCGAGAGGTATCAAATAAATCACTTTCGTCAGGTCAGATGCAAAAGGTTGCTTTTATAAGAGCCTTATTAGCAGAACCTAAAATTTTACTCTTAGATGAATCAACAGCAAACCTTGATGAAAAATCTAAAGATTTAATATTTAATATATTGGATAAAGAAAAACTTACAATAATTAACTCAACACACGATCCAAACAGCTTTAATGCTGAAAATAGATTAATGATTAATCTTGTTGAAAAAAACAGATTTTTAACTTACGAGAAGTAATTTATAATCTTCAAATTCTTGTAATAAATAACTATCAAGTGAGAAGTTGTCTCGGATATGGTCTTTAGATTTTTTGCTTAATCTTTCTAGTAAATGAGTATTTTTAATTGAATTTGTTAATAAATTTTTCAGATTATTTTTTTCACATTTGAAAATTAGTCCATTTTCTTTATCTACTACAAGCTCCTTGTTATTTTTAATATTGCTAACAAAAGGAACACAACCTTGAGACATTGCTTCAGAGAGCGCTTTTGGGTTTCCTTCAAATAAAGATGGTAAAACAAATATCTTATAGTTGGACATGAATTGAATAAGTTTATTGTTTGGCATAGGGTCAATAAAGTTTACCTTTACTTCAAGATTTTTTGCTAAAAGTTCAAGCTCATTTTTGAGAGAACCATCTCCCACAATATCCAAAGAAATGTTTGTATCTTTAAGCTCATTAATTAAGTATTTAAAATTTTTTTGATTCTCTAGTCGCCCTACAGCTAAAATCTTATTATCTTCTCTTTGGTTAAAAGGTTTTGAATTATTTTGATTGATAACCCAATTTTGTCTTACCAATACTTTCTTTTTTGTTTTCATAAAGTATTTATTTATAAATTGCCTATCCGCATTTGAAGTAACTAGAAAATAATTAGAAAAATTTATAGAGATTTGAGTAAGAAAATAATAAAAAATTATTTTATGGAGTCCTTTCCTATTTCTAATTGAAAATTCAAGTATATTAAATCCTGTTCTTATTATTAAAGGACATCTAATTAGTAGTTTTAAAATTATTGCCATCCATGAACCCATGAGTTGATTTGTTTTTATTATTTGAATTTTTTTGAAGTCATTTTTGATTTTAAAACATATTAGAAAACTATAAAAAAATCTTAGAAGCTTGTTTTTATGATATTTATATTTTGAATAAATTGGAAAAATATCTATATTTTTATATTTATTTTTATATTTTAAGTCTTCCTCATCTCCAAACGTAAGAAAAGTAAATTGTATATCATGATCACTTCCTAATCTCTCATATAAAGTTACTTCTCTGTTTAGTAGACCTGTTTCCTCCCACATTTTTAATGAAATACCGTAAGTAAATATTAAAAGAACATTCATAAATATAATATTAATAAAGATATGATTAAAAAATTAGTACATTGATATAAGTGAAGAAAATATTAATTGTCCATACAAAGTACCAAAATATTGGCGGCGAGGATATTGCAGTTGAAAACGAAGTACGCTTTTTAGAAAAATACTTTGATGTCAAATCTTTATACTTCACAAATAAGATTGAAAATTATTTTAACGACCTTTCTATTTTCATTCTTAATAAGAATAGAAAGTCTATGAAAAAATTAGAAAATATGATCGACTCATTTAAGCCAGATTATGTGTATGTACACAACACATGGTTTAAGGGCTCTCTTGGTATATATAAAGTTTTATTAGATAGAAATGTTAAAACGATTCTCAAACTCCATAACTTCAGATATTTTTGTACAAATTCTTATTTACTAAAAAATCATTTGGGTGGCAATACAGCCTGCAATGCTTGTGGAATAGAATTTAGAAAAGGAAAAATTTTTAACAAATATTTTGATGACTCTTATATAAAATCTTTTCTAGCTATTCGTTTTGGGAAAAAGTTAGTATCTTTATTAAAAAGTAGAAAGTTCAATATACTAGTGCTTACTAATTTTCATAAAAAATTTATAACAAATTTAGGCATAAATAAAAATACTGTTTTTAATATGCCGAATTATATTGATTTAAATTACGAAAACCTTGAAGGCAGTAAAGAGGACTACATTCTTTATGCAGGAAGAATTTCAAAAGAAAAAGGATTAAATGAATTAATTGAATCTTTTAAAAAAGCAAACATTTCAAATTTATCATTAAAAATAATTGGTAATGGTCCTATATTGAATGAATTAAAAGCCAAGCACCGATCTGCAAATATAGAATTATTAGGTGAAAAAACAAATAAAGAAGTTATTAATTACATTAAGAATTCAAGAGCTGTTGTTACTGCTACTAAACTTTTTGAGGGACAGCCTACATTTTTATGTGAAGCTTCGCTATTAGGGGTTCCTTCAATTTTTCCAAAATCCGGTGGCATTGAAGAATTTTTTCCAAATAATTATGATCTTTCATATAATCAATTTGATTATGAAGATTTAATAAGTAAATTCGAATTACTAGAAAATTTAGATACTATCAAAAAAATTGGTATAGAAAATAAAGACTATATAAAAAAACACTTAAATAAAAATTTGCTAATTAAGGAATTCGAAAAAATATTATATGAATAATCGACCTCCTTTGATTTCTGTACTTTTAAGTGTTTATAATTCTGAATCAACTATTGAGAGGGCAATAGAAAGCATAATAAATCAAAGTTATAAGAATATTGAGCTTTTAATAATTGATGATTACTCATCAGATTCAACTTATGAGAAATGTGATTATTACAAAAACAAATATTCAAATGTAACTGTTTATAAGAACGAAAAAAATTTAGGATTAACTGCCTCGTTAAATAAACTTTTAAAACTATCTAAAGGGAAATATATCGCAAGACAAGATGCGGATGATTATAGTTCAATCAATCGCCTGGAGTTACAAATTAATTTTCTACATATGAACAAACTAGATGCTTGTACGTCTAGATCGATTATTCAAAATTCTAATAAGTTAATTCCAGGCCTGTCCTATTACCTACCAATAAATTTTTTAATTAAATATAAAAATCCATTTATACATGGATCACTTTTGATAAAGAAAAAAACATTAAGTAATTTAGGTGGATACGATGAAAATTTTAAATTTGCTCAAGATTACAAACTTATGTCAGATTTGATAAAAAACAATTATAAAGTAAAAATTCACAAAGAACCCCTTTACCATTTAAATATGGAAAACAATATTTCTGTTAATTATAAAAAAGAACAAGAATATTTCGCAATGTGTGTTAGAAAAAATATAATTCCATCAAGGAAATCATGAAAATATATTTGAATGAAGCAAATGAAAGCTGGGTTGTTGATAGGTTTAGGAAGGAATGGATAGAAAATAATCTAGACAGTATGACAGAAAATATTGAAGAAGCAGATATTGTCTGGATTATTGCACCATGGACTTGGAAAAAAATTAATAAAAAACATCTTAAAAATAAAAAAGTTGTTTGCACGATTCATCATATTGATTTTGAAAAATTTAATAATAAAGAAAAGAAAAATTTTTACAAAAGAGATAAGTATGTTGATATTTACCATGCAATATCATCTAAAACAGAGGAACAAGTAAGGTCACTAACAGATAAAGATATTGAAACAATTCCATTTTGGATTAATCAAAATATATTTTATGAAATTAAAAATAAAAACATTTTGAGAAGTAAGTTCAATTTAAATGCAGAAAGTTTTATAGTTGGGTCTTTTCAAAGAGATACGGAAGGTAAAGATTTAGTTTCACCAAAATTATCTAAAGGGCCCGATAGGTTTATCGAAATCTTGATAGAACTTAGTAAAAAAAATAAAAATATAGAAGTTTTATTGACTGGAAAAAGAAGAGACTATTTGATTAAGAATTTAAAGAAAAATAAAATACCATATATTTATCACGAGATGACAACTTTTGAAAAATTAAATGAATTATATAATTGCATTGATTTATATATTGTTGCTTCAAGGGTAGAGGGAGGACCACAAGCAATTCTTGAATGCGCAATAACAAAAACACCTATAATTTCTACAGATGTAGGAATAGCATCTAAAATATTACATGAAAGTTCAATATTTACAATGGAAAATTTTTCTACAGCTAAACCTTCTGTGAGTTATGCTTATAAAAACTCTATTAAATATAAAATTCCAGAATGGTTTGGTAACTTTGATAATCTATTCAAATCAATGATATGAAAATAAGTATTGGAACAAAAATAAAAGATGGTCCTTGGGGTGGAGGCAATCTATTTGCAATAAATTTAAAAAATTACTTAGAAAAAAATAATCATGAAGTTGTATTTAATCTTGAAGATGATGACATTGATTTAATATTACTGACCGAACCTCGTAGAACTTCAGAATCATCATCATTTACTCATATCGATATATTAAAGTACAGACAGTTTATCAAGTCTGATGTGATTGTTGTCCACAGAATTAATGAATGTGACGAACGAAAAAAAACAAATTTTGTAAATCAATATTTGATTGAAGCAAATAAATCAGCTGATGCAACGGTTTTTGTAAGTTCTTGGCTGAAGGAATTATTTATGAAACAAGGATTAGAGTGTGAAAAGATATCTGTAATATTAAGCGGCGCTAATAGTAAAGTATTTTCCAACTCAAAAGAATCAGAAGGAAATAAAAATAAATTATTAAAAATTGTGACTCATCATTGGGGAGCCAATTGGAATAAAGGATTTGAAATATATGAAAAATTAGATAAATTATTAGGAAAAGAAGAGTATAAAAGCAAATTTTCATTTACCTATATTGGAAATGTTCCATCAAAGTTTAAATTTAAAAATACAAAATTAATAGAGCCTCTTTCTGGTAAAGAGCTTGCGAAAGAAATTAAAAAAAACAACTTTTACCTAACAGCTTCATTAAATGAGCCTTCTGGGAATCACCACATTGAAGGTGCACAATGCGGTCTTCCAATACTGTATTTAAACAGTGGAGGTATGCCAGAGTATTGTAATGGATTTGGAGTTATGTTTGAGAATGATAATTTTGAACAGAAGTTAGAAGAAATGTATATTAATTATTTTAAATATAAAAAAATAATGAGCTCTTACCCATTTAATTCAGATGTTATGTCTGAAAATTATTTAAAGCTGTTCAATACTTTGTTGGATGATAAGGAAAGATTGATTAATAAGCGCAAGAGCCCAAACATAATTAATATATTTGAGAAATTTATTTATTTACTTTCTCGAAATCTAAAAAAAAATTTATATAAACGTAGATAGACCTTACAATTATTTATAAAAATAAATATACTTATATGGAAATAATCAAAAAATTTAAAAATGAAAAAATAAATTCTTTAATTCAGATTTTATTTTTCATACCTTTTATTTCGATAATGTTATTTAACCGATCATTTATAGGCTTATATATTCTTGGATTTCGACTCGGTGAGCTATTAACAGCTATAGGGTTTGTTATTGCAGTAATTTATTTTCTATCACCTAAAAGATATCTTAATGATTTGTATTTTAATGATTTACAATTTTATTCTCTCAAACTTATATTTTTGAGTTTTATTATTGTGGGCTTATATACTGAAGCAAATTTTGCTAGTACATATACTTATAAATCAAGTTCTTATATTTGGACAACATTTTTTTTATTTTTAGGTTTAATAACAAATTTTAATACTTATATAAACCTCAACAATATATATAAAGTTTTCTTAGCCGTACCTTTTTTAACTTATCTATTTTCTTCCGGAAACTATCCAAATTTTTTTATAGACTTTTTTAAAGAAAATTCTGATAAATTTCAGTTTTTGAAACCATCTGATGTTTTTATTGGTTATGCGTCTGTAAATTTTTTAAATAAATATTATATAAAGTCTCAAAATAGAAGATTTCTATATTTTTTAATTACATCTGCTTTAATGCTCCCTTTATTTTTATATGGAAGTAGAGGCTCATTCTTAGGTGTTGTTATATATATGGTTTTTGAAATTGTTTATTCCAGGAGATATATTTACAACAATAAATTAAGGGTAGGAATATATACATTGATAGCTTTATTATTTTTTAGTTTTTCTGCATTAAGAATAGATAGATCAGAATTAAATAGACCTACATTTGATGCTTTGGTTGCTGTAGTTGATCCTGGTGCTGTTTCAGATAGTATAAGCACTTTGGCTGAAGAAAAAGATACAGTAAGGGTTATTTTCTCTTTTTATATGCATTATGGAAGACTCGAGTCTACAGACCCAACTGCAAACTGGAGATTAGATATTTGGCAAGATGTCGTATTTGATATGTTTGAAGAAAGATTAGTTTTTTCTGGCTATGGATATAATGAAATTTTTCCACAGATGCTAGACCCTACAGCACCAGGAAGATTAGGGAGGGATGGAATGAATGAACATGTACACAATTATTTTGTTAACATTTTTGCAAGAGGTGGGATCTTTCAATTATTTTTATTTTTTGCTTTTCATCTTGGCTTAATTATGTATTGGAAAAATGAAAATCACAACTATCAGATTTTAATGTATATTATTCCATCGATTGTGGTTTCGTTATTAGACATCACACTTGAGGGAGTTCAATTCCCTCTTATATATTATTTTTTCTTATATTATTTCTTAAAAAATGCTACTAAAGTCAAAGTTATTGAATTATATGGATAAAAATAATACAAAATGAAAAAAGCATTCATTACGGGTATCACAGGTCAAGACGGGTATTATCTAACAAACTTTTTACTAAATAAAGGATACGAAGTGCATGGCACTATTCGAAGATCATCATCAATTAATACATCGCGAATTGACAGCTTAATTGCAGATTACCAAAAAGAAGGAAGCCTTCATCTCTATTATTCTGATTTACTAGACTCTTCTTCTCTCTATTCATTAATTAACAAAATATATCCAAATGAAGTATACAACCTTGCAGCACAATCGCACGTTGCTGTTTCATTTGTAAACCCAGTCTATAGTTCCCAGACTGGAACAGTTGGATCCGTATCTTTATTAGAAGCAATTAAAAATCTAAATAATGATATAAAATTTTATCAGGCTTCTTCTTCAGAGATGTATGGTGGAGGTGTTCAAAGTTCTTTAAATGAAGAATCACCTTTTGATCCTAAAAGTCCCTACGCTGCATCAAAAGTATTTGCCCATAATATGACAAAAATTTATAGAGATTCTTATGAAATGTTTTGTGTAAATGGTATTTTATTCAACCATGAGTCACCCCACAGAGGAGAAACCTTTGTTACGAGAAAAATTACTCGAGCGGCTACAAGAATATCTTTAGGTATTCAGTCAAAGCTTATATTAGGAAATCTTGATGCAAGTAGAGACTGGGGATTTGCTGGCGATTTTATTGAAGGAATGTGGATGATGATGCAATACGAGAAACCAGAAGATTGGGTTTTAGCTACTGGTAAAACTTATACAGTTAGAGATTTTTTAGAATTAACCTTTAAAAAACTTGAATTAAATTGGGAAGACTATGTTGAGACTTCTGAAAGATACATTAGGCCTAATGAGGTAGATTATTTATTAGGAGATCCTTCAAAAGCAAATAAAAAATTAGGCTGGGAACCAAAAACAAATTTTGAAGAGCTAGTTGATTTGATGGTAGAAAGTGATTTAAATCTTGCAAAGAGAGAAGAGGTGCTTCTCAAGGAAGGCCTAATACAGCCAACATGGGAAAGTAATACTTAGTTAACTATATTAAGATATATTTTCAAGAAAAGAATCGTAGGTTAATCTAAGTCCTTCTTTTAATCCAACTTTAGGCTCCCATCCCATTTCTATTATTTTAGTTGAATCAACTAATTTTCTGGGGTTCCCATCAGGCATAGAATTATCAAATATTAAATTTCCCGAGTACCCAATAGTTTCTTTAATGAGTTCTGCTAATTTAATAATTGATATTTCTTTGCCACTTCCAACATTGAGTAAATCTTCACTAATTTCTTTATTAATTAAAAATTCTACAGCTTTAGCTAAATCATCAACATAAAGGAATTCTCTTAAGGGTTTCCCCGAACCCCATATTTTAAATTCAGTATACTTATTAATCTTTGCACTATGCATTCTTGAGATTAGTCCCGGAATCACATGACTATCTTTTTCTGAAAAATTGTCACCAGGACCATACAAGTTGGTTGGCATAAGGTTAGTTACTTTGTGTCCAAATTGTAAATTCATAGACCGACCAATTTCAATACCTGCAATTTTTGCAATGGCGTATGGTGAATTTGTAGGCTCAAGTTTACCATTCAAAAAACTATCTTCACTTATAGGATTTTTTGCATCTAGAGGGTATATACAGCTACTACCTAAATTTATTATTTCAATAAAGTTATATGGAATACATGCTTCTAAAACATTTAAATTTATTTTAAGGTTTTCGATTATGAAATCAGATCTTTTTGTATTATTAGCATAAATTCCACCAACTTTAGCAGCTGCATTTATTACTAAGTCTGGTTTAGTTTTTTCGATTGTTTTTTTTGTCTCTTCTAAAGAAAATAAATTTGTATCATTCCTAGTTGATTTAATCAACTCACTAACTTTATTTGAGTTATTTAGTACTCTATTTAGTGATTTACCTACAAGGCCGTTACTTCCAAAAATTAAAACTTTCTTTTTTTCCATAATTTATGTAATTAATAGTACTCTTTCAATTATTATACTTAACAGTAATGAAGTTTACCCTACCATACATGATTCACATTCCTCCTTTTATGTATAGGGGAGTTAATGTAGATAATTTAAATATTTTACAGAAAATTATCTTTATTATAAAAGGAAAAATTTTAGCTTATTTAATCAAAAATTTAAATGGAAGAAATTTTTGTAATGCAATTAACTTTTTCTACTCTGAAAATACAAAGATATTTTTTGAACAGAACCTTTACAAAAAAGAATTAGAAAAAACTGGAGTAATTTCCTATCCGAATAAAAGGATACTTAGGATGGTAAATAATTATGAACTTCAATTAAAAAGATTGATAGATTCTTACTGTTTAGAAAGTATAAATATTGATGATGGCGACACAGTTCTTGATTGTGGAGCAAATGTAGGAGAGTTAAATGTTGCTTTAAAGGGTATGGAAATATATGTTAATTATATTGGGTTTGAACCGGACCCCGATACATTTGAATGCCTTAAGTCAAATAACCCTGAAGATCAGAATTTATTTTATATGAATGCTTTATCAAATAAAGATGGTATTGAGGAATTCTATATTGACAATTATGGAGGAAATAGTTCATTAGTAAAATTTGGAGACAGTGAGTTCATAAAAGTATCCACCATTACATTAGATAGTCTGAATTTAGAGATAAAAATAAAATTGTTTAAAATTGATGCTGAAGGTTTTGAACCAGAAGTTTTAAAAGGCTCAGTCAACACTCTTAGATTAATTAATTATATTTCGGTTGATTATGGTCACGAAAGGGGAGAGAATCAAGAATCTACGATTGTAGATGTGAATAATTTGCTTACCGAATATAATTTTAAACTTATAAAATTTAGTGAGCATAGGTTAATCGGACTTTATGAGAATCAAGAATATAGATAGTTTTAAATCAGACAATTTAATTGATGGACTCGAAAAATATTTAAATTCATTGGAGCATAAATATAATAAGTATCATTATTATCCATGTAAAAATGGTTTGACCAAAGCAGGTCAGGAATTGAGCCTTGGTTTTAGTTGTTATGCCTTAAAAATATATTACACAATAAATAAGTGGAAAAATATAAATGAAAATGACAAACAGGAATGGGGAAATTTTATTAATAGTTTTCAGAAAAATGAAGATGGATTACCAAGAAATTCATTTATAGACGAAGCCTACATAAAAAATTATAATAAGTTTACTTTTAACGCAGTTGCTAAAGATTTTGTAAAAAAAACTCTAAATTTATCATCAAAATACAATTATCAATTAAAAAAGAACGAATTAGTAAATTCTGTTAGAGCAGAGTCAAAACAAGCTATTGCGACATTAAATCAAGTGAAAAATAAAAACAAACTCCCATATGAGGAATTTCCTAAAACTGAGTTTGAAATAAATAAATTTTTAGATAGCTTTGATTGGTCTAAGCCTTGGTCTGCAGGAGCTCAATTTTCTGGATTGTGTGTTTTTTCGGCCACACAATTGAAAGATAAGGAAAATATTAAAAATCATTTAGGAAGATACATAGATTCGAAAGCAAGCGGGGATGGTTTTTATTACTTAGGCAACAAGCCTAATTTTACTGAATTAGTTAATGGAAGTATGAAAGTATTAACAGGTTTAGATTGGTTGGGTTTACCAATTCATTATCCAGAAAAATTGATTGATATGTGTTTAGCTAACAAACCATCTGAAGCAGGATGTGATCTAGTAGATTACGTATATGTATTGTATAGATGCGCGTTACAGACTGAATATAAAAAAAGAGAAATAGTTTCTTATTTAGAAAATTTTTATGAATTAATATTTAAACATTATCACACTGATGATGGAGGATTTTCATACGGAATCAATCAAAGTCAAATGCTTTATTATGGAGTTACAATATCTCAAGGATTAAATGAATCCGATATACACGGTACAGTATTATTAACCTGGGCTCTTTCAATGATTTTTAAATTAACAGAAAATAAAGAATATGATTGGAATGTCCTAAAGCCCTAGAGATATTTTTCTTTATAAGCTTTAATGTAGTCAAACATATCCCTTTTAATTTCATTTTGTAAACCAAAAGCATTATAGCCAAATTGATCAGGAGTTAAATTTTTTAATTTTTCCTTAATATATTTAGGGTGGCTATCCAAGTTCATTTTTAATGCATGTTTTTTATATTTTACTTTTATCATGTCTATCCAAGCATCGTAAGCTTCTTCTGGGGTACCTCCCCCTCTATCTCCCCAATCGTTAAAATATCTATTCCAAGCTCTTGCAAATCTAGCTCTATCATCAGCAATAATTTTTTTTGTTCTAAACATTGAGTCATATTGCCAAATGGGAGTATTCATTTTAGGAACAGACGTATGAAGAATTTGTTCATTATTAATTGTTGGTTGACACATGTCACCTCCACCATTAATTTTGATTTCTGGAAACTTTTGTTTATTTAAAGCAATACAAAGTTTTGTTTTTATGTGGTAGCGATCATGTGTAAAAAATTGATACTGAGGAAAAGCTACCGCAGGAGAATTTTTGTTAGCCGATAAAAATTTTCTAATATTATTTAAATCATTTTCATGGAAAAAATAATCTAAGTCCATTCTTATTGCCCAGTCCCCAGAACATTTATCAAAACCTTCTTGAAAAAACTTTCCAATTAAATCAAAGCTAAATTCTTTTGGCCAATCTTTTCCAACAATAATTAACTCATCACCTAGATCTTCATAACACTTTAATGCTTCTTTATATGGGTCATTCCTAGATTCAGGATCAGTCATAGTTGTAAATACAGATAATTTCATGATTTTTTCTACATCTTATTTTAATAGATTATAAATATGTATTTTTTACCTAATTTATATTGTTATTATTTACTTGTGACTACTTTAGCAATTTTGGCGCATAATGAAGAAGCTCATATTGGTGATCTAATAATTTCTTATTTAGACGTATTTGAAAATATTTTAGTCATTAATGATGGAAGTAAAGACTCAACCAAATCGATAGTTAAGAATTTACAAACCAATAATAGTCAAATAACCCTAATTGATAATCAAAAAAATTTAGGCGCAGGAAAATCTCTTGAGATTTGTATAAATAAATTTTTAGAAGGTGATGATGAGTATTTGATTAAGGTAGATGGAGACAATCAGTTCAAATTAGAAGATGTAATAAAGCTAAAAAAAATAATTGAAACAGGAAATTATGACTTTATTAAATGTGATAGGTTTTGGGGAAAAGGTATAGAAGGCTCTATTCCTAGTATTAGATATTTTGGGAATGCTTTCGCTACAGTTCTTGCAAAATTTTCATCAGGTAATTTGAAAGTCAATGATCCGTTAAATGGTTTATTTGCATACTCAAGAAAAAGTCTCAAAGGTTTTAAATTACCAAAACTTTTTTATAGATACGGTTATCCATTTTATTTTGTTACATACATGATAAATCTTTCGATTGAAAATAATATTAAGATAGGACAATTAAAAAACACAATCGTATATGCAAATGAAAAAAGTTCTTTAAATCCTTTAATTTTATTTTTTAAACTTGTTAGCTATTCTATAAAAAATTATTATGTCAAAATAAAAATAAAACTTAAATATTCTGCACTACAAGTTTCTGCATTTCTAGATTTATTTTCACAATTATTTCTTTTTCTATCTTTCTATTCTTTATACAAATTTTTTAGTATTAGGTATTTTTCTTCTATTGGTCCACAGGGTAATTGGTTTATTGTTTTTATGATTTTTTTTACTTTTTCAATAATTCTATTATTTTTCTCTTTAAAATCTGAAAATGAAATTTCAAGCAAACACTTTATAGAGCTAAATTGAAATTACTTAAAAATAAATATTTCTTAACTTTTTCATTGTTGGTATTTTTTCTTTTACTCTTAAAAATTGATTACAGGTTTGTTGAAGAGATTAAATGTTGCCAAGATGATCATGATTATTATATGCACGCTGAAACAATCGCTGTAGATTTTGATTTTAATTACGACAATCAACTTGAAGGTTTCGAAAATAAAAGATTTAATGACAATGGTAAAATTGCTCCAAAAGGATTTTTGGGAACAGGTCTTTTTTCATCACCATTTTTGTTTTTAGGTGATTTATTAAATAATTTTCAAAATAGTAAAGTGTTTAATTTTGAAATTTTAATTTACTCTTTATCTTCTGTCTTTTATTTTTTCCTCTCAATATTTTTAATGTACAGACTATTAAATAGTTTGAATATAAATGCAAATATATTTTTCTTAGGACTGTTATTTTTTGGTTCAGGCTTACCTTATTTTGCTTTTGAGAGATACAGCATGTCCCATGTTTACGAAGTTTTTAGTATTGTGCTTGTTTTTTATTTATCAAATAAATATTATATTTCAACTGCCAACAAGGGTTTATTCGCATTCCTTATACCTATTGCCATAGTATTTTCTCTATTAGTAAGATGGGTAAATTATTATGTAATATTTTTACCTTTGATACTTAAATTAATGTTTTATCAAAATGAAAAATTAACAGAAGAGAAAAAGTATTTCAAGCATATAATTACATCATCAGTATTTTCGGTTATCATTTTTTCTTTTTTTTCAAATGCAATCTATGGAAGGGTTACTTTTAATCCACAATATGTTTATGGAGCTTCAGGCATGATGAAAGGTTTTTTGATGCCAGAAGTTAGTATGGTTGATTATTTTTTATTAAATTTAAAAAACTTTTTCTTAATAATTTATACAAAAGAATTTGGAATATTATGGTTTTCTTCAATTATTTTTGTAGGTCTTTTATTAACAATCGGATTATTTTTTGTCAATCGAAGTAATTATTTACTAAATACTTTATTACTCTTTTCTTTTTTGCAGAATTTTGCAATTGTGTTGATGTGGAAGTCAACGGCTTCATCATATGGGTTCAGATATTTATTTAATTTAATACCTTTGTCTATTCTTGTATATTTTTATTTTAAAAATATAAAAAATACTAAACTCGTATATTATTACCTTGTTACTTTTTCGTTTATTGGGATCCTTTCTTTATTTTTCTTTGAAACAACAGAGATGACCCAATTATCTTTAGTGGATGAGATGAATTCATTTGGAAGATACTTGAGATTTACAGAACCTAATTATTTAATTGGTTTTTTCTTTTCTTTTTTTGATATAAATAGTTATTTAAAGATATTTACTACGAGCCTCTTTGGGTCTATTATTTTTAAATTAATATTTTTAATTTATGATAAAAACCAATTTATTTCAATTTTAAGTAATCTCGGCCTTCCTGTTAATAATGAAGATTTTGTAGTTTATTTAGATAAGATAAACGAAATTGAAGTCTACAAGTTCGTTTTAATAATTGTGATATTTTATTTCATATCTAAAAAGATAGTAGACACTCATTCTTCTCATGATTGATTATAAAAAATATTCCATACTTCTTACTGTTTTTTTTCTTATTCTTGGAGGCTTCTATCTATACAACAATTCTGAAATTTTTGATTATTTTGAATTACTAAATTTTAAAATAATTATTTATTTATTAGTTGTAAAATTTATAACACTTTTTCTCAATGCTTTATTTAATAAAGACCTGATGAAAGCATTCGAGATTGACTTAAATATAAATGAGTCTTTTTATCTAGCATCGATGACATATATAGGAAACTTACTATTACCCGGAAGATTAGGGGGAAGCTTAAGGCTTGTGTATTTAAAGAAAAAGTATAATTTACAATCAATTTACCTTCTTAATATTTTTGTATATTTTTTTGTTGTCTCGATCTTTATTAATGCATTCTTTGGAATACTGTCTCTATTCATTGTTGCAGATTCTTATAATTTAAATTTTTTTATCTGGTTAATAATATTTTCATTTTCATTTGGTATTTCTTTTTATCTTTTATTTACAAAATTTAAATTAAATAAAACAAATACAAATATTAATTTAATGAAAAAACTTTATAATATTTTTGAAACAGCAAAAGAAGGATGGATAAAAATAACAGAATACAAGAATCTGAACAGAAGGCTGATAATTTTATATGTTATTAATTATTTCTTTTTCTTTCTTGAGATTATGTTAATTTTTAATATATTTAGCTTTGCAAGGGGTCTATTAAATATTGTTTTTTATAATTCAATTTCAGTTTTCTCTAACCTAATTGGCTTAACACCTGGAGCTATAGGAATTAAAGAATCTCTGCTAATCTTCTCTCTTGATATTATTTCATTAGATTTAAATCAATTGTTTGTTGTAGCAATTGTAGAAAGGCTAATAGCAATTTTGTTTGCTTTAATACCTTTTATTTACCTATTTCTTTTTAATAAAAAACAAAATAAATAACATTTTCAGCAACAACATCATTAAACTTTTTATGTGCAGAATTATCTTTATTGTTTAGATGAAAATTACAATATACAGGCTGCTAATTCAATTTTTTCTTTAACTTCGAACAATACTGAGTCAGTAAATATATATATTCTTCATAAAAATCCAGAATCATTTAAGAAATATTTAGATTTAATCAGTAAGAAAGTAGAAAATATTAACTTTAATATATATGAATTTAATAAAGAAAACTTAGAGTTTCCTAATATTGAAGATACTCATGTTTCAGAAGCTACTTACTACAGGTATTTTCTAGATGAATTTTTGCCAATAGAATTAACTGAAATTATGTATATAGACGCAGATATTGTTTGTATGAACAATATCAGTAATCTATATTTTCAAGAAATTAAAAATTTAAAAGAATCAGAATTTGTAATATCAGCAAAAACAGAATTTACTTCTAATGAAGAAAAATACGGATATCATGATGAATTTAGCAGACTAGATTTAGATGGCAAAAAATATTTTAATGCTGGAGTTATGTTTATTGATTTGGAAAAATGGAGAAAGTTAAACATCCAAGAAAAATTATTGGATAAACAAAAAAAGATAAAGGATAAAATTAACCTGTGGGATCAAGATGTATTAAATTCATTTTTTGATGGAAAATATAATGAGATAAATAGTTATTTAAATTATATTGTCAACATCTGGTTATATATTAGAGAAAACATTAATCACAGTAAAGAAATTCCCCATGAAGATGAGTTAAAAATACTTTTGCTTCATTATGCAGGAAAATCTAAACCATGGACAATTAAGGGAGCTTTGCATCCTACATCAAGAATTTATCAAGATATTTATAGAAAATTATTTAACAAAAAATATCATATAGATTCAAATTGGAAAATTATTGGATTAGTAGACTTTTTGTCATTAATTACAAGTAAACATTTTTTTAAAGTCAGGTATAAATTTTCATACGTCTACTATGTTCTCAAATATTTAATAAAGTAATGTCATTATTAATAAATCAACTGAAAAAAAGTGAAATTTTAACTAGCTATAATTTTGCTAGATCA
>Ga0075476_10000089_pt1 | contig 32856 bp, 29 predicted proteins | sample DEB08_DNA_5_FD_76339 | JGI IMG/M metagenome (GOLD analysis project Ga0075476, IMG submission 76339) | Aqueous microbial communities from the Delaware River and Bay under freshwater to marine salinity gradient to study organic matter... | ecosystem: Environmental > Aquatic > Marine > Coastal ...
ACGGCCGAGAGCAGGGCGTGGGTGTAGGGGTGGGCCGGCCGCTCGTACAGCGCCTCGCCGTCGGCCAGCTCGACGAGATGACCGAGGTACATCACGGCGATGCGGTCCGCGACGTGCCGGACGACCGAGAGGTCGTGCGCGATCATCAGGAACGTCAGCCCGAGCCGGTCCTGCAGGTCCTCGAGGAGGTTGATGACCTGGGCCTGGACCGAGACGTCCAGCGCCGAGACCGGCTCGTCGAGCACGACGAACTCGGGCTCGAGCGCCAGCGCCCGGGCGATGCCGATGCGCTGGCGCTGTCCGCCGGAGAACTCGTGCGGGTACCGGTTGCCGTGCTCGGGCGACAGGCCGACCGAGGCGAGCAGCGCGTCGACCCGGTCGAACGCCTCGCGCCGCTCGGTGCCGTGGATGACCAGCGGCTCGGCGACGATGTCCCGGACCGGCATGCGGGGGTTCAGCGAGGCGAACGGGTCCTGGAACACGACCTGGATCGAGCGGCGCAGCTGGCGCAGCCGCTGCGGCGACGCGGCCAGCACGTCCTCGCCCCGGAACTCGACGCTGCCCGACGTCGGCTCGACCAGCCGCAGCACCGAGCGACCGAACGTGGTCTTGCCGCAGCCGGACTCACCGACCATGCCCAGCGTCTCCCGCTCGGCGATGTCGAGGTCGACCCCGTCGAGCGCCGAGACGGTCCCGACCTGGCGCCGGAACACGCCCTGCCGGATCGGGAACTCCTTGGTCAGGCCGCGGACGCGGAGGACGGGGGCGCTCACGCCCCCGCCTCCCGCGGGGCCGCGCGGGCCGCGATCAGCGCCGGCAGCTCGTCCGCGCGGTGGCACCGGGTCGCGTGGCCGGTCGCGGCGTCGACGACCCGGAGCTCGGGCTCGCTGCGGCAGGCGTCGGTAGCGAACGCGCACCGCGGACCGAACACGCAGCCCTCGGGCAGGTTGATCAGCGACGGCGGCGAGCCGGGGATCGGCTCGAGGCGGTGGGCGGTCCGCCCGACCGCCGAGGGGATCGAGGCCATCAGCCCCAGCGTGTACGGGTTGCGCGAGCCGTAGAACACGGTGTCCGTGTCGCCGGACTCGAACAGGCGGCCGCCGTACATGACCTGGATCCGGTCGGCGGTGCCGGCGACCAGTCCGAGGTCGTGGGTGACGAGCATCACGGCCGTTCCCGTCGCCTCCTGGACGCGGCGGATCACCTCCATCACCTGGGCCTGGACGGTGACGTCCAGCGCCGTCGTCGGCTCGTCCGCGATCAGCAGCTTCGGGTCGTTGGAGATCGCCATCGCGATCATCGCGCGCTGCCGCATCCCGCCCGAGAACTCGTGGGGGTAGCTGTCGAGGCGGCGCCGCGGCTCGGGGATGCCGACGAGGTCGAGCAGCTCGGCCGCCCGGTCCCGCGCCGCCGCCTCGGTGACGTCGCGGTGGGTCCGGATCGCCTCGACGATCTGGTCGCCGACGGTGATCACGGGGTTCAGGGCGGTCATCGGGTCCTGGAACACCATCGCGAGGTCGTCGCCCTGGAGGCCGCGCATGCCGTCGTCGTCGAGGTCCAGCAGCGACGTGCCGCGGAACCGGATGCTCCCCTCGATGCGGGCGTACCGGGGGAGGAGGCGCATGATCGCGAGCGCCGCGACGGTCTTGCCCGAGCCCGACTCGCCCACGACCGCCAGCGTCTCGCCCTCCGAGACCGTGAAGCTGAGGCCCTGGACCGCCCGGACGTCCCCGTCGTCGGTCCCGAAGGTGACCCGGAGGTCCTCGACCTCGAGGAGCGGCGCGGTCACGAGCGCCTCGCCGTCGGGTCGAGGGCGTCGCGGAGCCCGTCGCCGATGAAGTTCGCGCAGAGCGTGATGGCGACGATGAACCCGCCCGGGATCAGCGCGGCCGACGGCTTCGTCTGCAGCGCCCCCTTCGCCTCGGCGATCAGGTTCCCGAGCGTCGGGACCGGCGGCCGCACGCCGAGGCCGAGGAAGCCCAGCGTCGACTCGAGGATGATGGCGATGCCGATGAGCAGGGTCGCGTTCACGACGATCGGCCCGAAGACGTTCGGGAGGATGTGCCGGAACATGATCCGGACGGTCGAGGCGCCGGCGGCCCGGGCCGCGAGGACGAACTCCTGCTCGCGGGACTGCAGGAACGAGCCGCGGACGATGCGGGCGATCAGGGGCCAGGACAGCAGGGCGATGACGACCGCGATCGCGTTCGGGCCCGAGCCGTACCGCGCCGCCAGCACGATGAGGATGATCAGCGCCGGGACGACCAGGAAGAGGTTGATGAGCTGGTCGACGACGGCCCCGACGACCCCGCCGAAGTACCCGGAGACCGCGCCGATGACCGTCCCGATGGCGGTGGTGAGCAGCGCGATCAGCAGGGCGATGCGCAGCGAGTACCGGCCCCCGATGAACGTCCGGACCATCAGGTCCCGGCCGATCGGGTCCGTGCCGAAGGGGTGGGCCAGCGACGGGCCCTGGTTCAGCGCGGTGAAGTCCTGGTCGCTGAAGGCGTACGGCGACAACCACGGTCCGACGATGAAGGACAGGGTCAGCAGCGCCAGCACGACCAGCGCGACCATCGCGAGCCGGTGCCGCCGGAACCGGTCCCGGGCCTGACGGCCGAAGGACCGCGACTCGGTCGTGATGCCCTCGCGGGCGTCGATCGCGGCCTCACTCATACCGGATCCGCGGGTCCAGCCAGCCGTAGGCGAGGTCGGCGATCAGGTTGAACGTGATGACCAGCAGCGACGTCAGCATCACGATGGCCATCGTGAGGTTCAGGTCCAGCTGCGTCACCGCCGAGATGAACAGCGGTCCCAGCCCCGGCCAGGCGAAGATCGTCTCGGTCACGACCGAGCCGCCGAGCAGCGCCGCGAAGTCCAGCGCCCAGATCGTGACCATCGGGATCAGCGCGTTGCGCAGCCCATGGCGGAGGATGACGCGGCGGTGCGGGACGCCCTTCGCCCGGGCCGTCCGGATGTAGTCCGAGTTGATGACCTCGAGCATCGCGGCCCGCTGGAACCGCGACTCGGACGCGGTCAGGACCAGGACCAGCGTGATCACGGGCAGCACGTGGCTGCGGATCATGTCGAGGAACCCGTCCAGCTCGATCGTCCGCATGCCGGTGACGTAGAACGGCCGCCATCCGAACCCGTCCAGCATCCAGATCATGATCGTCTGGAGCAGCAGCGCGAACACGAACGTCGGCAGCGAGATCCCGAGGAACGACAGCCCCGTCACCGCGTAGTCCAGCCGCGAGTACTGGTTCACCGCCGAGTAGACGCCCAGCGCGACCGCGATGGCCATGATGATGAGGAAGGCCGGGATCGCGATCCGGGCCGAGTTCGCGGCCCGCTCCAGCACCAGCGCGCCGGCGTCGAGGCTGCCGTAGCTGACGGCCGGGCCGAAGTCGCCCTGGACGGCGTTCACGATCCAGTTCGCGTACCGCTCCGGGATCGGCTTGTCCAGGTCGTACAGGTCGATGATGCGGTCGAAGGCCGACTGGTCGCAGGTGTTGCACGTCGCGAGCTTCGCCAGCGGGTCGCCCGAGACGGCGACGAGCACGTACACGATGAACGTGCCGAGCACGAGGAGCGGGACGGTCGCGAGGACCCGACGCACCGCGTACGCCAGCATCGGCCGCTCCCCCGAGCCCGACCCGCCCCACGGACGGGCCGCTCGACGGTATCCCAGCGGGGTCCTGAGGAGCCCCGGGCGTAGGCTCGGGCACTCCCGGACGCACCGCGCGGTTCCCGGAGGTCGGGGGACGGTATGACGGTCGGTGGCGCGACCCCGTCGGTCGCCCCGACCTCGGCGCTCGGGGTGCTGCGGAGCGGCCTCGCGCTGCTGGCCGCGTTCGTCCGGGCCCAGCGGGCCGCGTTCGTCATCGCCGTCGCGGGTGCGACCCTGTTCGCCGGCGCGATCATCGCGTCCTCGATCGTCGTCGGCCGGGTCGTGGACGAGGTCGTGACCCCGGTCCTCACCGGCGGCGCGGACCCGGGGGACCGGCTGCCGCTGGCCGTCGGGCTGCTGCTGGCGGTCGCGCTGGCGAAGGCGGTCGGCATCGTGCTGCGCCGGACGGCGGCCGGGTGGCTCCAGTTCCGCACGCAGCAGCGCGTCCGGCGTGACCTCGTCGAGCGGGAGCTGCGGCTCTCGCTCCGGTGGTACGCCGGCCGGAGCGTCGGCGACCTCCTCTCGGTCTCCGACAACGACACGGATCGCGCGACGGGGATCCTCGCGCCCCTGCCGTTCGCGACGGGCGTCGTGCTGCTGCTGATCGGCGCCTCCGTCGTCGTCGTCCTGACCGACCCGCTGCTGGGACTGCTCGCGGTGCTGCAGCTCGGCGTGGTGGTCGTGATCGACCTCGGGGGCAGCTGGCGCGCGTACCGCGCGATGGAGGAGGTCCAGGCCCGCCGCGGGGTCGTGGCCGGCGTCGCGCACGAGTCCTTCGACGGTGCGGTGACGGTCCGTGCGCTCGGTCGCGAGGAGGACGAGGCCGACCGGTTCGGCGCCGCCGCCGACGACCTCCGTGACGCCCTCGTCGTGGTCGGGCGGACCTGGACGGGGTTCCGCGCGGCGACCGAGGCCGTGCCGAACGTCGGGACGGTCCTGGTCCTCGCCGTCGGCGTGCTCCGCGTCCTGGACGGCGGGCTGGCCGTCGGCGACCTCGTCGCCATCTCCTACCTCCTCTCCCTCCTCACCGTCCCCATCCGGCTGATCGGGTACCTCCTCTGGGACGTCGCGAACGGACTGGCCGCCTGGCAGCGGGTCGAGGACGTCCTCGGCGCCGGGGACGTCGTCGTCCACGGCGACGCGCCGGCCCGGACCGGCGGCCCGGCCGGGCTGGGACTGGACGCGGTCGGGTTCGCCTACCCCGAGGGCCGGCCGGTCCTCTCGGACGTCCGGCTGGAGGTCCCGCCGGGCCGCACCGTCGCGGTCGTCGGCCCGACCGGGTCGGGCAAGTCGACGGTGGCCCTGCTGCTCGCCCGCCTCTGGGACCCCGACGACGGCGCGGTCCGGCTGGACGGACGCGACCTGCGCGCCCTCGCGGCGGGGGCGGTCCCGGCCGAGGTCGCGTACGTCCCCCAGGAGGCGTTCCTGTTCGACGGCACCGTCGCCGAGAACGTTGCGCTCGGCGACCCGGCGATCGACGCGGCCGCGGTCGACGCGGCGCTGGCGCTGGCCGGCGCGACCGACGTCGTCGCCGCGCTGCCCGACGGCGTCGCGACCCGCGTCGGCGAGCGCGGCGCCGCGCTCTCGGGCGGGCAGCGGCAGCGCGTCGCGCTGGCCCGTGCGCTGGCCCGCCGTCCGCGGCTGCTGGTCCTCGACGACGCGACGTCGGCGGTCGACCCGTCCGTCGAGGCCGGGATCATGGCCCGGCTGCGGTCGGCCGACCTGCCGTCGACGGTGGTGGTCGTCGCGTACCGGCGGGGCACGATCGTGCTGGCGGACGAGGTCGTGTACGTCGAGGACGGACGCATCGTCGCCCACGGCACCCATGCGGACCTGATGGCCCGCGTCCCGAGGTACGCGGAGCTGCTCCGCGCCTACGAGGACGACCGCGCCCGGCGGGACCGGGCGGCCGCGGGGGACGCGTCGTGAGCGCCGCGACCGCCCCGGGCAGCCGGCCGACCGCCGGCCGCTCGGTGGTCCGCGACCTCCGCCGCGCCGCCCGCGTCGCGCCCGCGCTGTCGCGCGGTGTCGGGCTGACCGCGGTGCTCGCCGTCGTCGGGACCGCGGGGCACCTCCTCGTCCCGCTGACCGTCCAGCAGCTGGTCGACCGGGTCCTCGCGGGCGGCGAGGTCGCGCGCGCGGAGGTGCTCGTCGTCGCGGTCGGCGCCGTCGTCGCGGCGGTCGTCGCCGGGCTGGCGTCGTGGCGGGCCATGTTCCGCCTGGTCCGCGCGGCCGCCGAGGGGCTGGCCGAGCTGCGGACGGCGACGTTCCGCCACCTCCACCGGCGCTCGGTCGTCGAGTCCGAGGGCGACCGCCGCGGCGCCCTCGTCGCCCGCGTGACCAGCGACGTCGAGACCATCACGCAGTTCGTCGAGTGGGGCGGCGTCGGCATCCTCGTCGGGGTCGCCCAGGTCCTGCTGGTCTTCGTCGTGATGGTCGTGCTGGACCCGGTGCTCGCGGGCCTGGTCGTCGCGGCGGCCCTCGTCTACGCCGTGCTGCTCGCCGTGTTCCAGCGCGTCCTCGGCCGGGCCCACGACGGGGTCCGCGCCCGCAACGCCGAGACGCTGGCCGCGATGGGTGAGGTCGTCGCCGGACTGCCGGTCGTCCGTGCGTACGGGGCCGAGGAGCGGGCGCGGGCCCGTGCGGCCGAGGCCCTGGAGGCGCAGTTCCGCGCCGAGTTCCGGGTCGGTCGGCTCGGTGCGGCGCTGTTCTCGAGCGCCGAGGTGTTCGCGGCGGCCGTCACCGCCGGGGTCGTCGTCGTCGGGGTCGTGACCGGCGCCGGTGGTCGTCTCAGCCCCGGCACGCTCGTGGCGTTCCTCTTCCTCGTCACCCTCTTCATCGAGCCGGTCCAGATGCTGGTCGAGATCCTGGACCACGCGCAGTCCGCGGGGGCCGGGGTCCGCCGCATCCTCGGCGTGCTCGACGAGCCGGCCGCGCTGGTCGAGCCGGCCCGGCCGGTGGCGCTGCCGCCGGGCCCGCTCGGCGTCCGGCTCGAGGCGGTGGACTTCGCGTACCCCGGCGGGCCGCCGGTGCTCCACGACCTCGACGTGACGGTGGCGCCCGGTGAGCGGGTCGCCGTCGTCGGCCGGACGGGGTCGGGGAAGTCGACGTTCGTGCGGCTGGTCACGCGGCTGGTCGACCCGTCGGCCGGCCGCGTCCTCGTCGGCGACGTGCCGCTGCGCGACGTCGCCCGTGACGATCTGCGGCGCCGGGTCGCGTACGTCCCCCAGGACGGGTTCCTGTTCGACACGACCGTCGCCGCGAACGTGGCGTACGCGGTCCCCGGCGTCGACCGCGACCGGGTCAGGACCGCCTTCGACGAGCTCGGGCTCGGCGACTGGATCGACGGGCTGCCGGACGGGCTGGACACGGAGGTCGGCGAGCGCGGCCGCCGGCTCTCCGCCGGGGAGCGCCAGCTGGTCGCGCTGACCCGGGCCTGGCTGGTCGCGCCGGACCTGCTGATCCTCGACGAGGCGACCAGCGCCGTCGACGCCGCCCTCGAGGTCCGGCTGCGGCGGGCCATCGAGCGGCTCACCGCCGGCCGGACCAGCCTGACGGTGGCGCACCGGCTCTCGACGGCGGAGGCGGCCGAGCGGGTGCTGGTCTTCGCCGACGGCCGCCTGGTCGAGGACGGCGCGCACGCGGCGCTGCTCGCGGCCGGGGGCGCCTACGCGGCGCTCCACGCCGACTGGGCCGCCGGGACCGGCGAGGGCACCTGAGGCCAGGTCCGTCGGACCACCCTTGCCGCCTACGAGGGCGGCAGTAGGCTCCGGGGACCCCTCGACGGCCCGGGTCCGCCGCGCCGTCCGCGTCCGACCTGGTGGGGGGCGGTCCCGCCCGGGGCCGCTCGACGCGGGGGTTCCGACACAGGAGAGCCACGTGCAGAAGCTGCGCTTCGGGCGGCGTTCGTTCGCCGTCCTGGGTGCCACGGCCATGCTCCTCGCCGCCTGCGGCGCCGAGGACGAGGCCGCGGACACCGCTGCCCCGACGACCGACGGCGAGTCCGCCGCGGAGGCCCCCGCGGGCCTCTACGACGACTGCGCCTCCCAGACCGGCGAGCTCGTGTGGGCGCACGAGCAGGAGCCGCCGGACATGCACCTCGACGACCCGGCCAACAACCTCACCATCACCGCGTGGATCCGCGCGGCGCTGTGGGAGGGCCTGTACGGGATCTCCGAGGCCGGCGCGTACACGCCGGAGCTGCTGGCCGCCCCGGCCACCGTCACCGAGAACGCCGACGGCACCGTGACCATCGCGTACGTGCTGCGCGACGGGCTGACCTGGTCGGACGGCACGCCGCTGACCTCGGCCGACGTCAAGCACACCTACGACGTCGTGATGGAGGGCTTCGACCGCGAGACCGGCGAGGGTGGGGTCTACCTGGTCGGCAGCCGCCTCGGCATCCGGGACATCCTCCCCGACAGCTGGGACCTCGCCAGCGACACCGAGTTCTCGTTCACGATGGAGGCGTTCTTCGCCGGCTGGCCGAGCCTGTTCACCGAGGTCATGCCCGCCCACGCGATCGCGGACGCCACCGCGGCCAACGCGCAGCTGCCCGAGTGGGAGCTGGCGGACGGCTCCGGCCCGCTGCCGTCGTCGGGTCCGATGATCTTCGGTGAGTGGAACCGCGGCGTCTCGCTCGGCCTCGACCGGAACGACGCGTACCACGGCGGTCATCCGGACAACGTCGACATCAGGAACAAGGGCGTGGCCTGCGCCGCGACCGTCCGCATCAACTTCGTCGCCGACACCGACGCGCAGATCAACGCGCTGCAGGCCGGCGAGGCGGACTTCATCATGACGCAGCCGCAGCTCCAGTTCGGCGAGGCGTTCGGGGACGACCCGGACTTCACCCTCGCCGCCTCGCCGGGCCCGGTCTTCGAGCACTGGGGCCTGAACACGTTCGGTCGCCACGTGAGCGACCCGGACGTCCGTGAGGCGCTGGCGTTCGCGATGGACAAGTCGCGGGTCATGGAGGCGCTGTACACGCCGCTGTTCGGCGAGGCGCTGCCGGCCGAGGGCCTGGGCAACACGTACTGGCTCTCGAACAGCCCGTACTACGTCGACAACGCCGGGGACGCCGGCTACGGCCAGGGCGACATCGCGTCCTCGGACGCGCTGCTCACCGGCGCCGGGTACGTCAAGGGCGCGGACGGCATCTACGAGCACCCGGAGCGCGGGCGTCTGACGCTGCGCGTCGGTACGACGGGCGGCAACGTCCTGCGTGAGCTCCAGCAGCAGATCCTGCAGGAGCAGCTCAGCGAGGCCGGCTTCGAGATCGAGATCGACAATACGCCGGGCGCCGCGTACTTCGGCGTCCCGTTCGGTGAGGACCACATCGCCTGCGTCGTCAGCCAGGGTGCCGAGGGCAACTGCGAGACCTGGGAGATCACCCAGTTCGCGTGGGTCGGCGGTCCGTGGCCGGGCGGTCAGACGGTCGCGTACCTGACGCCGCAGGATGCCGGCACGAACAACACGTACGGCTACGCGAACGCGGAGTTCGACGAGTTCGCGTCCGCCTGCGACTCGATCGTGGACGACGACGAGCGGGCCGCCTGCTACAACGAGGCGGACGCCTACGTCACGACCCGCACGAAGGACCCGAACGGGCTCTTCATGCTGCCGCTGACGCAGAAGCCGTCGTTCTACGCCTACTCGAACCGTCGTCTCGAGGCCGGCGCCATCGCGCCGGACGCGAACAACGCCGGTCCGCTGGTGTACGTCGTGGACTTCAAGCCGCGCGCCTGAACCACGACCCGGAGCGATCCGGACCGCGTGCGGGGGGCCCTCGGGCCCCCCGCACCGCGTCCAGGGGTTACCGTCGGCGCATGCCCACCGTCTTCACGCGCATCATCGCCGGCGAGCTGCCCGGTCGGTTCGTCTGGCGCGACGACGCGGTCGTCGCGTTCCTCACGATCGAGCCGATCCGTCCCGGTCACGTCCTCGTCGTGCCGGTCGCCGAGGTCGACCACTGGGTCGACCTGCCGCCGGACGTCTGGGCCCGCGTGTCCGAGGTCGCCCGCGTCGTCGGGCTGGCCGTCCGCGACGCGATGGGCGCGGCCCGCGTCGGGCAGATGATCGCCGGGTTCGAGGTCCCGCACGTCCACGTGCACGTGTTCCCGGCCGAGGACCTCGGGGACCTCTCCTTCGACCGCGTCGACCGTGCGCCCGACCCCGCGGCCCTCGACGACGCGGCGGACCGCATCCGCGCCGCGCTGCGCGCGGCGGGCCACGGGGACCGCGTCCCGGCCTGAGCCGGGTCCCGCGGTCCCGGCGGCGCCCCGCGGTCCGCCCGGCGGTCGCTCAGGACGGCGACGGCGTCAGCAGCTGGTCGACGGGGGCGCGGTCGTCGGTCAGCACCGGCGCGCCGTCCGCCAGGGCCGCGGCCGCGGCACCCGTCAGCACCTCGTCGGCCCGGGCCCTGCCCGCGTTGACCGTGCGGATCGCGTCGGCGTCGATCGGGGCGTGCGACGCGATCAGGACGTGGTTCCCGCCCGCGCCGTCACCGCGCCGGACGACGCCGACGTGGGGGAACACGTCCGAGAGCGTCGCCAGCTCGGCGCGGAGGAACTCCCGCGGCCCGAAGTCGATGACGTTCAGGACGTACACGCCGTCGGGGCCCAGCAGGGCCGCGAGGTCGGCGGCCGCCTCGCGGGTCGCGAGGTGCCACGGCACCGCGATCCCGCCGAACGCGTCCCCGACGATGACGTCGAACGTCCCGCGGGCCGCCGGGTCCGCCGCCAGCTCGGCCGCGACCCGCCGGGCGTCCGCGGTCCGGATCCCGACGTCCGGTCCGGGCGCGAACCCCAGCCGCTCGACCGCGGTCCGGACGACGGCCGGATCCAGCTCGGCCACCACCTGCGTCGATCCGGGATGCTCGGCCCGCAGCCATCGCGGCATCGTCAGGCCGCCGGCCCCGACGTGGAGCGCCCGCAGCGGCCGACCGTCGGGGAACGTCGCGGTGATGACGTCGCCGTACCAGGCCGTGTAGGTGAAGACCAGCCGGGACGGGTCGTCCGGGTCGACCGCCGAGTGCGACAGCGTGTCCAGCCACAGCACCTGCGCCGACGGGTCCGGCGCGTACGCGCGAACGGCGATGCAGTAGTAGCGGGACTCCTCCTGGCACGGACCGTCGGTGGCCAGCGACGCCGCGCCGGCCAGGGCGGCCAGCACCAACGGGGCGACGCCGAGCAGCGGGGTGGATCCGTCCGCACCGAGCCGCCCGAGGCCCCGTCCGGCCCCGCCGCGGGCCAGTCCGACGGCGACGACGATCCCGCCCAGCACCAGCAGCACGGCGACGACCCGGATCGTCGCGCGGGTCGGGAACAGCGCGACCAGCACGAACCCGGTCAGGAACGAGCCGGCGATGCCGCCGACCGTCGAGAGGGCCGAGAGCCGTCCGACGACGTGGCCGGTCTCATCGAGCGAGTTCAGCTGCAGCTTGATGACGACCGGGGTCACGGCCGAGAGCACGGCGGCCGGCGCGAGGAACGTGATCGCGGTCAGCACGGTCGTCGTGAAGGGGCTGGCGCCGCGGAGCCCCGCGCCGAGCCCGTCGACGAGCGGCACGGCGATCGCGGCCAGCGCGCCCCCGGCGACCAGCAGCGGGGCGAGCAGTCGTCGGGGGTCGCGGCGGTCGGCGGCCCGGCCGCCCAGCCACGTCCCCAGCGCGATGCCGGCCAGCACCACGCCGATGATCGCGGTGTACGTCTCGAGGGTGTTCCCGACGTACGGGATGAGCAGCCGCGCGGCCAGCAGCTCGAGGACGAGGACCGCCGCCGAGGACAGGAGCACCAGCAGGGAGGCGGCGGGCTGCGGCATGGCGGCGGAGGGTAGGGGAGTAGCGTCCGGCCCCGTCGTCGACCCGGGGTGCGCGGTGGCCGAGTACGTCTACGTCATGAAGGGCCTGTCCCGCACGGTCCCCGGCGGGAAGAAGGTCCTCGACGACATCTGGCTCTCGTTCCTCCCCGGCGCGAAGATCGGCGTCATCGGTCCGAACGGCGCCGGGAAGTCGACGCTGCTCCGGATCATGGCCGGCGTCGACACCGAGTTCGACGGCGAGGCCTGGCCCGGGAAGGGCGTCACGGTGGGCTACCTGCCGCAGGAGCCCGACCTCGATCCCGCCAAGGACGTCCGCGGGAACATCATGGAGGCGCTCGGCGAGAAGCTCGCCCTCGTGGACGAGTACAACGCCCTGACGGCGAAGCTGTCCGAGGACCTCGGCGACGACGCCATGCAGAAGGTGTACGACCGCATGGCCGAGGTCCAGGACGCGATCGACGCCGCCGGCGCCTGGGACGTCGAGCGCGAGGTCGAGATCGCGATGGACGCGCTCCGCGTCCCCGACGGCGACGCCGACGTCACCACCCTCTCGGGCGGCGAGCGGCGCCGCGTCGCGCTCTGCCGGCTGCTGCTGACGCGGCCCGACCTGCTGCTGCTGGACGAGCCGACCAACCACCTCGACGCCGAGACGGTCGGGTGGCTGCAGCGGCACCTGAACGACTACCCCGGCACGGTCGTCGCGATCACCCACGACCGGTACTTCCTCGACGAGGTCGCCGGCTGGATCCTCGAGGTCGACCGCGGCCGCGGGTACCCGTACGAGGGGAACTACTCGGGCTGGCTCGAGCAGAAGCGCGCGCGGCTGGCGCAGGAGGAGAAGGACGAGTCCTCCCGGCAGCGGCAGCTCGCCGAGGAGGCCGAGTACGTCAAGCAGACGCCGCAGGGCCGACGGACCCGCGCCCGCGCCCGCGTCGCCGCGTACGAGACGCTGCTGACGCAGGAGCGGCCGAAGCAGGTCACGAAGCCGGTCATCATGGTCCCGCCGGGGCCGCGGCTCGGGAACGTCGTCGTCGAGGCCGAGGGCGTCGCGAAGGGGTTCGGCGACCGGCTGCTGTACGAGGACCTCTCCTTCTCGCTGCCGCCGGGTGCCATCGTCGGGGTGATCGGGCCGAACGGTGCCGGCAAGACCACGCTGTTCCGCATGATCGTCACCGCCACCGGCCGGGCGACCGGCGACGACGTCGTCGAGCCCGACGCCGGGACGCTCCGCGTCGGCGACACCGTCGTGCTGTCCTACGTCGACCAGTCCCGGGCCGGCCTCGACGCCGACCGGACCGTGTTCGAGGAGATCACCGGCGGGGGTGACTGGGTCCAGCTGGGTTCCACCGAGATGGCGTCCCGCGCCTACGCCGCGGCGTTCGGGTTCGTCGGGTCCGACCAGCAGAAGAAGGTCGGGTCCTGCTCGGGCGGCGAGCGGAACCGCATCCAGCTCGGGAAGCTGCTGCAGGAGGAGGCGAACCTGCTGCTGCTCGACGAGCCGACCAACGACCTCGACGTGGACACGCTGCGGTCCCTCGAGGAGGCGCTGCTCGACTTCGCGGGCTGCGCGGTCATCACCAGCCACGACCGCTGGTTCCTCGACCGGGTCGCCACCCACATCCTCGCCTTCGAGGGGGACAGCGAGGTCGTGTGGTTCCCCGGCGGGTACAGCGAGTACGCCGAGGACCTCCGGCGCCGGAAGGGCGACGCCGCCCTGAACCCGACCCGGGTCCGTTACAAGCCCCTGACGCGGCGCTGACGGGCGGTCCGCCGAGCGGTCCGGCCGGACGGTCCGGTCCGGTCCGCCGCCGGCGGCGAACCTCACGGTGACCGCCGCGGTCGACCCCGCGCGTCCCGGAGCCCCCGTGCACGTCCTCGTCCTCGGCGCCACCGGCTACGTCGGCGGACGCCTCGTGCCCGAGCTGCTGGCCGCCGGCCACCGTGTCCGGTGCGCGGCCCGCACCCCGGCCAAGCTCGACGGCAGGTCCTGGCGGGACCGCGTCGAGGTCGTCGCGGCCGACGCGACCGACCGGGTCTCGATGGAGGCGGCCTGCGCCGGCGTCGACGCCGTGATGTTCCTCGTCCACGCGATGGACGGTGCGCCGGACTTCGCCGAGCGCGAGGCGGCCGCGGCCCGGACCGTCCGCGACGCCGCCGCGGCCGCCGGTGTCGGCCGTGTCGTCTACCTCGGCGGACTCGGCGACGAGGCCGACGCGCTCTCGACGCACCTGCGGTCGCGGCAGGCCGTCGGCCGCATCCTCGCCGAGGGCCCCGTCCCGGTCACCGAGCTGCGCGCCGGCGTCGTCATCGGGTCGGGCAGCGTCTCGTTCGAGATGCTCCGACACCTCACCGAGGTCCTGCCGGTCATGACGACGCCGCGGTGGGTCGACACCCGGACCCAGCCGATCGCCGTCCGTGACGTGCTGCGGTACCTCGTCGGCGTGCTCGACGTGCCCGACACCGCGGGACGCGTCCTCGAGATCGGCGGACCGGACGTCCTGACCTACCGCGAGATGATGCACCGCTACGCCGCCGCGGCCGGGCTGCGCCGACGCGTCATCATCCCGGTCCCGGTCCTGAGCCCGCGGCTGTCGTCGCTCTGGGTGGGGCTGGTCACGCCGCTGCCGACGGGGACGGCGCGGCCGCTCGTCGACAGCCTCGTGAACGAGGTCATCGTCCGCGACGACACCGCCGCTCGGCTGGTGCCGTTCGAGCGGACGTCGTTCGACGACGCGGTCCGGCTCGCGCTGCGCCGCATCCAGGACCTCGACGTCGCGACGACGTGGGCCAGCGCCGGCGGCGGTGACCGCGTCCCGTTCGACCTCTCCGCGTCGCCCGATCCGCAGGACCCGGCCTGGGCCGGCGGGACGCTGCTCGAGGACCTGCGGCGGACGCGGTGCGACGCGTCGCCGGCGGCCCTGTACGACGCGGTCACGTCGCTGGGCGGCGAGCGCGGCTACCACACGCCGCGGTTCCTCTGGGTGCTGCGCGGCGGCATCGACAAGATGGTCGGTGGGGTCGGGCTCGGCCGCGGCCGGCGCCACCCGCAGCAGCTCGCGGTCGGCGAACCGGTCGACTTCTGGCGGGTCGAGGCGCTGCGGCGGCCGGGGGACGGCGACCCGGCCGGACTGCTGCGCCTGCGGGCCGAGATGAAGGTGCCGGGCGAGGCCTGGCTCGAGTACCGGGTCCTGCCCGACGGGGACGGGGCGGTGCTCGAGCAGCACGCCCGGTTCGCGCCGCGCGGGTTGTGGGGCCGGGCGTACTGGTACGTGCTCGTCCCCGTCCACGCCTTCATGTTCCCGCGCATGGCCCGGCGCATCGCCCGCGACGCCGAGGCGGTGGCGCGTGGGGCGTAGCCCCCGCCGGTCCGCGTCACCTCACCGCGGGGCGGGCCCGCCGTCCGGCGCCGCGAGGTCCCCGGGCTCGTCGACGTCGTGCAGCGTGACCCCGTCCGGGTCCGACCCGGCCCAGACCGCGCGCGGGACGACGACCGGATCGAGCGCCGCGAGCACGTCGACGAGGCGCCGGGCCCCCGCGGCGAGGCGTCGCGCGACCTCGGCGGCGGCGTCGCGCCGGTAGGCGGCGAGCAGCGGTTCGGGACCGAGGGGCCCCTCGAGCGCGACCGCCGCCCGGTCCCCGGCGCCGCGCGCCGCGTCGGCCAGCAGCGCCAGCACCTCCACCGGCAGCCCCGGGTGGTCGGTCGCGACGACGAGGACCCAGGGGTGCGACGCGGCCGCCAGCGCCGCCGCGAGCCCGGCGACCGGTCCGGCGTCCGCGACGACGTCGACCGCGGTCCGCAGCCGCGGCGGCGCGAGCACCGGGCCGACCGTCGCCGTCACGAGGTCCCGGTCCGCGGGGTCGGCGACGACGACCGTCACGTCGTCCGCGACGTCCGCGAGCACCCGCACGGTCCGCGTCAGCAGCGCCTCGCCGGCCACCGTCACGAGCCGCTTGTCCCGACCTAGGCGGCGCGACCGGCCGCCGGCCAGGACCGCGCCCGAGACCGGCGGTCCCGTCGGCGCCGCGTCGGGTCCCGGCCCGCTCATCCCCGCACGGCGATCGCGACCAGCAGCACCGCGGCCAGCGCCAGCACGTACCGCGCGAAGACCAGCAGGTCGCGGCGGGCGACCAGCGCCAGCAGGAACCGGATCGCGAGCACGCCGCTGACGGCCGACGTCGCGACGCCGACCGCGACCTCGGTCGGACCGAACGGCAGCGTCCCCGGTGGGGCGGTGGCGAGGTCCGGCAGGGTCAGCGCCGCGGCGCCGAGCGTGACCGGGATCAGCATCAGGAACGAGAGCCGCGCCGCCTCGGCCCGCGACAGCCCCAGCGCCAGCCCCGCCGCGATCGTCGTGCCCGACCGCGACAGCCCGGGCAGCACGGCCAGCGCCTGGGCCGCACCGACCCCGACGGCGGCCCGCCACGGCACCCCGCCGAGCGCCCGGGCGTCCGGGTCGCCGTCCGGCTCGACGGTGCCGAGCGCGGTGCGGCGCCGCTCGGACCACCACAGGATCGCGGCGGTCAGCACCAGCGAGCCGGCGACGACGAGCGGGCGGTCGAACGCGGCCTCGACCGCGTCGCCGAGCGCCAGTCCGACCAGCGCCGCGGGGACGCTCGCGACCGCGAGCAGGCCGACCAGCCGCCGAGCCGCGCGGGCGCCGTCGCCGTCGTCGGCCGGGCGCAGCACCGCCCGGAGCATCGCCCAGAGGTCGGCCCGGAACACCAGCAGGACGGCGAGCAGCGTGCCGACGTGGACCGCGACGTCGAAGGCGAGGCTGCCGGAGTCCCACCCGAGGAGGAACGGGACGGCCTGGAGGTGCCCGGAGGAGGACACGGGCAGGAACTCCGTCGCGCCCTGGACCAGGCCCAGCACGAACGCCTGGAGGATGAGCACGGGGACCTCCGGCGGGCGCGGCGGCCGTCCCCGACCGGCGCGGGCGGCAGGGTAGGAGGACCCTGTCCGGGGCGGCCCGTCCCGTGGCAGGCTCCGGGCCCTCGCCGTCGGGAGCCCGCGTGCACGTCCTCCTCCTCGGCGCGACCGGGTACCTCGGCGGGCGCGTCGTCCCCGGGCTGCTCGCGGCCGGGCACCGCGTGCGGTGCGCCGTCCGGACCCCGGAGAAGCTCGACGGGCGGCCCTGGCGGGCCGACGTCGAGGTCGTCCGTGGGGACGTCACCGACCCGGCGGACATGGCGGCGGCCTGCGCCGACGTCGACGTCGTGCTCCACCTCGTCCGCGCCGTCGACGGTCGTCCCGACCTCGTCGCCCGCGAGCGGGCCGGCGCCGCGGTGGTCCGGGACGCCGCGGTGGCGGCCGGGGTCGGGCGGATCGTCCACGTCGGACAGCTCGGGGACGCCGCGACCTCGCGGTGGGCGGCCGAGCGGCAGGAGGTCGCGCGCGTCCTGGCCGACGGCCCCGTCCCGGTCGTCGAGCTCCGCGTGGGGGCGGTGATCGGATCGGGCGGCGTCTGGTTCGAGCTGGTCCGGCACACGACCGAGCTGCTCCCGGTGATGGCCATCCCGTCCTGGATCCGGAGCCGGGTGCAGCCGATCGCCGTGCGGGACCTGCTGGCCGCGGTCGTCGCCGCGATCGACGCGCCGGGTGCGGCGGGTCGCGTCCTCGAGCTCGGCGGGCCCGACGTCCTGACCTACCGCGACCTGATGCACGCCTACGCCGCCGCGGCCGGCCTGCGCCGCCGCACCGTGCTGGCCGTGCCGGTCACGACGCCGCGGCTCTCGGCGCTGTTCGTCGGGGCGGTGACGCCGCTGCCGACCACGGTGGCGCGGCCGCTCCTCGAGCTGCTCCGCGACGACCTCGTCGTGCGCGAGCCGGTCCCGTCGGGACTGCTGCCGCCGGCGACGACCGGCGTCGACGCGGCGATCGCGCTGACGCTCGCTCGGCTGCGCCGCCACGACGTCGCCACGACGTGGACCGGGGCCGGTGGCGAGGCCGCCGTGCCGGCGCCCGACGATCCGGCCTGGGCGGGGGCCAGGATGTCCGAGGACGTCCGGCTGCGGCGGACGCGCGTCCCGCCCCGCGCCGTGTTCGACGTGCTCCGGGGCATCGGCGGCGCGCACGGCTGGTGGTCGCCGCGGCTGCTCTGGGCCTCGCGCGGAGCGGTCGACAAGCTGATCGGCGGCTTCGGCGCCGGCCGCGGTCGGCGGCATCCGCTCGACCTCGCGGTCGGTGACGCCGTCGACCTCTGGCGGGTCGAGGCGCTGGCCCCGCCGCACCTGCTCCGGCTCCGCGCCGAGATGCGGCTGCCCGGCACGGCCTGGCACGAGTACCGCGTCGTCGACGACGGCGCCGGCACCGTCGTCGTCCAGCGCGCGCTGTTCGCCCCGCGCGGGCTGTGGGGGCGCATCTACTGGGCGGCGCTGACGCCGCTGCACGCCGTGCTGTACCCGCGGATGCTCCGCCGCATCGTCCGCGAGGCGGAGCGACTCCGGGCCGGGGCCGTCTGAGGGTCAGCCGGGGAGCAGGGCGGCCGAGAGGAGCCCCCTCGCCGCGGCGGCGGCGACGTCGGGGGCGGCGGTGCGCGGGACCGCGACCCAGACGAGCCCGTCGGCCGCGGCGAGGACGTGCGCGTCGGTCGCCACCACCGCGCCGCCGCCGTCCGCGCGGGTCACGATCAGGTCGAGGCGGCGACCGGGCGCCGCACCCGGGACGGCGTCGGCGGGGACGGCGACGGCCGCGTCGCCGGCCGGGAGGTCCGCCAGCGGACCGCCGGGCCGGAGGTGCCGTGCGGTGACCACGGTGCCCGCGACCGCGCCCATCGCCAGCGTCGCCCCCGGCGGGACGTCGGCCGGGACGACCGCGTCGGACGGGACCAGCCCGGCCGGGCGGCGCTCGGCCGTGACGGCGCCGGCCAGCGGGGTCCCGACGTCGAGGTCCCGTGCGACGACCGCGACGGGGACCGGCGGGCCGTACGGGCTGCGGCCGACGCGGAGGACCGCGCCGCCGGCGACGGCCAGCGCCGCGAGGAGGGCCGCGGCCGTCCGCAGCCGCGGCGGCAGCCCCCACCACCGTTCGAGCGCGCGGTCCACGGGGGCCGGGAGGGTCGGCGGCGGGCCGTCGACCACCGGGATCGGGGCGCGGACCACCTCGGGGCCCGGCCCGATCGCCCCACCGCGCGACCGGCCGCGGAGGGGGAGGGGCACGTGACGCATCGGCGCGGACCGCGCGCGGCGCCGCGGGGCGAGGGGCTCCGGCCGACCTGTGGACGACCGCTCAGTCGGTCGACGCGGCCTTCGAAGCCTTCGGGGCGGACGACGAGGAGTCCGACGATCCCGACGCGGCGCCGCCCGTCGTGGGTCCCGCGGTGTCCTTCGCGCCGGACGACGCCGCGCCGTCCTTCGCGCCGGACGGGGTCGACGACCCGGAGGACGGCGACGCGCCGGAGCCGCCCGCGCCGCCCGCGGACCCGCCCTTCCCGGCGTAGTCCTTGATGTGCCAGCCGGAGCCCTTGAAGATCAGGCCGGCGGCCGAGAACACCTTCCGCAGCTCGCCGCCGCAGACCTCGCAGGTGGTCAGCGGCGCGTCGTGGAACGACTGCACGACCTCGAGCGAGCGGCCGCAGCCGCGGCAGGCGTACTCGTAGGTCGGCACGGGGGTCTCCGGGCCGGTCGCCCCGGACGGGCGGCCGCGGCGGGGAGGCTACGCGCGACCCGGCCCGGCGTCCGCGTCCCTGCGCCGGACCGACGCATCGGTGACGAGGACGTCGACCGGGCGGTCGTGGGGCTCGCGCGGGACCGTCGGGAGCACCGCGTCCTCGTGCGTGACCCCGACGGCGACCGCGCGGCCGGCGACGGCGGCGAGGAGACGGTCGTAGTGGCCGCCGCCCCGCCCGAGCCGCCACCCCGTCGCGTCGAAGGCGACCCCCGGCAGCACGACCGCGTCGAGCACGTCGAGCGCCACGGCGGCGCCGGTCGGCTCCCGGACCCCCAGCGCGCCCGGGGCCAGCGGCGTCCCCGGGCGGTGCGGGACGGCGACGATGCGATCGCCCTCGACCCGCGGCAGCAGGACCCGCGCACCGGGCGGCGGGTCCCCGAGCAGGGCGTCGAGGTCGGGCTCGCCCGGCAGCGCCGCGTAGAGCAGGAGGTCACCGGCCCCGGCGAGCTCGGGGAGGATGCGGAGGGTCGCCACGATCGCGGCGTCCCGGGCCGCGCGGACCGCGGGCGGGACGTCGCGCCGCGCCGCGAGCCGCTCGCGCCGAACCGTCCGCTTCGCGTCGGCCATGCGTCCGAGCCTACGCCCGACGGGGCGTGCGACCCGCGTCCCGGGTCGAGGTGCGGGGCGCGGTTACCCTCGGGGCGCCGCCCGAACGGCGCTGCGGCGGCGTGCCAGGAGGCCGCATGGTCCGCACCGCCGTGCTGCCCGTCGCCGGGCTCGGCACGCGGTTCCTCCCGGCCACCAAGGCCGTGCCGAAGGAGCTGCTCCCCGTCGTCGACCGGCCCTCGGTGCAGTACGTCGTCGAGGAGGCGGTCCGGGCCGGGCTCTCGGACGTCCTCCTCGTCACCGCGGCCGGCAAGGCCGCGATCGAGGACCACTTCGGCCGCCGCCTCGACCTCGAGGCGGCCCTCGCCGCGAAGGGGAACGACGCCGACCTCGCGGTCGTGCGCGGGCTGGCCGAGCTCGCGACCGTCCACGCGGTGCGCCAGCCCGAACCGCTCGGCCTCGGCCACGCGGTGCTGATGGCCGAGGGCCACGTCCGGGCCGGGGAGGGGTTCGCGGTCCTGCTCGGTGACGACCTCCTCGAGCCCGACTCGACGTTCCTCGGTCGGATGGTCGCGGCCCACGAGCGGACCGGTCGGGCCGTCGTCGCCCTGATGCGCATCGACGACCCCGCCGCGCTGTCGCAGTACGGCGTCGCGACCGTGGCGGACCCGCTGCCGGGAGCCGGGCCCGGCGAGGTCGCGATCGTCGACCTCGTCGAGAAGCCGGCGGTCGGGTCGGCGCCGTCGGACCTGGCGGTGATCGGGCGGTACGTGCTGCCGCACGACGTGTTCGGCGTGCTCCACCGCACGCCGCCGGGCCGGGGCGGCGAGATCCAGCTGACCGACGCGCTGCGGACGCTGGCGCAGGAGGCGCCGCTGGTCGGGGTCGTGCTCGACGAGCCGCGCCACGACGCCGGCGACCGGCTGGGGCTGCTCACCGCCTCGCTGGCCTTCGCGGCGCGGCGTCCCGATCTCGGGCCGGCGCTGGTCGCGTGGCTGAGCGCGAACACGGACGATCTCGCGGCCCGCGCGGCCGCCGCGACGGAGGGCGCGTCGTGACCCGGTTCGTCGGCATGGACCGCGACGAGGTGACGCTGCCGCACGAGCTGATCCCCGTGGACGCGCATCTCGAGGGCATCCTGGCCTCGCTCCCGGTCCCCGAACCGATCGAGCTCCGCGTCGCCGACGGGCTCGGGCTGGTGCTGGCCGAGCCGGCCGTCTGCGACACCACGGTGCCGGGCAGCGACAACTCGGCGATGGACGGCTTCGCCGTCGTCGCCGCCGACCTCGCCGGGGCCTCCCGCGCCTCCCCCGTCCGCCTCCCGGTCACGGGCGAGGTCGCGGCCGGTGGCGCGCCGCTCGAGGTCGTGCCGGGGACGTGCGTGCGCATCATGACGGGCGCACCGATCCCGCCGGGGGCCGACGCCGTCGTCCCCGTCGAGGTCACCGGTGGGACCGCGGAGGAGGTCGCGTTCCACCTCCCGGTCCGCCTCGGGGAGAACGTCCGTCACGCCGGCGAGGACCTCGTCCCCGGCCAGGAGCTGGTCACCGCCGGCCGGCGCCTCGCCCCCGCCGACGTGGCGCTGCTCAGCGCGGCCGGTGTGGCCCGCGTCCGGTGCATCCCCGCCCCGCGCGTCGTGCTGATGGTCACCGGTGACGAGATCGTCCCGGCCGACCGGGTCCCGGCACCGGGTCAGGTCCGGGACTCGAACGGGCCGATGCTCTCGGCGCTGGTCCGCGCGACCGGGGGCATCCCGTTCTCGGCCGGCATCGTCCCCGACTCCCGCTCGGCGCTGGCCGAGGCGTTCGAGGCGAACCTCGGCCACGCCGACCTGTTCGTCTGCACCGGAGGGGCCAGCGCCGGCACGCGCGACCTGCTGGCCGAGGTCGTCGCGGAGCTCGGCGAGGCGACCGCGTCCCGCGTCGCGATGCGACCGGGCATGCCCCAGATCCGGGGCCGCATCGCCGGGACGCCGGTGATCGGCCTGCCGGGGAACCCGGTCTCGAGCTTCGTCTCGTTCGAGGTCTTCGTCCGGCCGGCGATCCGCGCCCTGCAGGGCCGGCGCGACGTGCACCGCCCGACGGTCCGGGCCCGGGCCGTCGAGCCGCTGACCGCGCCGCCGCACAAGCGCGGGTACCTCCGCGTCCGGCTGACCCGCGAGGGCGGCGGCTGGACGGCCCGGCCGACCGGCGCACAGGGCTCGCACCTCATCACGTCGATCGCGCAGGCCGACGGACTCGCGGTCGTCCCCGAGGACGTGACCGAGGTCCGGGTCGGTGAGGAGGTCCGCGTGATGCTCCTCGTCGACGGATGAGCGCCGCCCCGGACGCCGACGGCGGCCTGACGCATCTCGACGACCGCGGTCGCGCCCGGATGGTCGACGTCGGCGGGAAGGACGTCACCGCACGGACCGCGGTCGCGGGCTGCACCGTCGAGGTCGCACCGGCGACGGCGGCGCTGCTCGCCGACGGGGCGCTGCCGAAGGGCGACGCGCTGGCGCTGGCCCGTGTCGCCGGCATCCAGGCCGCGAAGCGCACGAGCGAGCTGATCCCGCTCTGCCACCAGCTGGCGCTGACCTCCGTCGCCGTCGACCTCGAGGTGGACCGCGACGCCGGCCGCGTCGCGATCGTCGCGACCGCGTCGGCCCGCGACCGCACCGGCGTCGAGATGGAGGCGCTGACCGCGGCGGCCGTCGCGGCGCTGACGGTGTACGACCTCGTGAAGGCGGTGCAGCGCGACGCGGTCGTGACCGACCTGCGGCTGCTGCGCAAGACCGGCGGTCGCTCGGGGGACGTGGACCTCACCGCCCGCTGACGTCGACCGTCCTCGCGGCGGTCGCGCCTCCGCGGGAACGCGGAACGCCCTTGTTAGCGTCGCTGCGGCGCCGGACGCGGCGTTCCGGCGACGGAGGTGGCGGGGTGCGGGCGAACCCCTCGCTGCTCCTCCTCGTCCTCGCCTGGGTGGCCCTGCTCCTCCCCAGCGCAGTACGGTCCCGCATCCGGTCGTCGCCGCGGTCGACCGTCGGGGGGTTCCGACGTGCCATGGACGGCCTCCGCGACGGTCCCGGCCCGACGCCGGGCCCGGTGCCCGGCCGCGTCACCGGCGTGACCGCCCCCGACCGCCCGGCCCGGACGTCCGACGGTCCGGAGCGCCGGCCACGGCCGGAGGATCCGCTGGTCGTCGCGCGCCGGCGTCGGTTCGTCGGCCTGCTCGGCGCGACCGCGTTCGCCCTGGCCGCGGCCCCGCTGGTCGGTGGGACGCTGGCCTGGACGGTCGCGACGCTCCTGGTCGCGACCACCGCCACCGCGGTCGTCGTCCTCCGGCGGCTGACCCTCCAGCGCGCCGCGGCGCGCCGGGTCGTCGTCGCCCTCGACCTGCGCCGGCCGGCGCCGGCGCTCCACGACGAGGTCACCGGGGAGCTGCTGCTCGCCGCCGGCAGCGCGGCCCGGGTCGTCCCGCTGCGCAGCTGGGCCCGCTGAGGCCCACGGGCCGGGGGCTACACTCCGCCGGCCCTTCGGGGGTGTAGCTCAGCCCGGCAGAGCGCTTCGTTCGCAACGAAGAAGTCGGCGGTTCAAATCCGCTCACCTCCACCCATCACGCCGCGACGACCGGCGGTGCCGTCGTGACCGAACCGCGGCAGGACCCGGCCCCGGCCGGTGGCGCGCTGCACGTCGTCGCGACCCCGATCGGGAACCTCGGCGATCTCGGCGTCCGTGCCGCCGAGATCCTCCGCACCGCCGACCTCGTCCTCTCGGAGGACACGCGTCGGACCGGCCGGCTCCTCGCGCACGTCGGCAGCGACGTGCCCCAGCGGTCGCTGCACGAGCACAACGAGCGGTCCCGGGTCGACGAGGTCGTCGCCCGCGTCGCGGCCGGCGGTCGCGTCGCGCTGGTCACCGACGCCGGGACGCCGCTGGTCAGCGATCCGGGCCTCGCCGTCGTGCGCGCCTGTGCCGCGGCGGGCCTCGCCGTCGTCCCCGTCCCGGGGGCCTCCGCCCCACTGGCCGCCCTCGTCGCCGCGGGGCTGCCGACGGACCGCTTCACGTTCGAGGGGTTCCTGCCGCGGCGCGGTCGGGCCCGGATCGACCGGCTGGCCGAGCTCGCGGACGAGCCGCGGACCGCGGTCCTGTTCGTCGCGCCGCACCGGGCCGCCGCCGATCTCGTCGACCTCGCAGCCGCCTGCGGCGACGACCGGCCGGCGGTCCTCTGTCGCGAGCTGACCAAGCTGCACGAGGAGGTCCGCCGCGGCACCCTCGGGTCGCTCCGCGACGGGCTGGGCGACGTCCGCGGCGAGGTCACGCTGGTCGTCGGCGGGGCGCCGGCCCCCGCCGCGCCCGACGCGCCGGGCCCCGACGACCTCGCCGCGGTGCGGGACCGGGTCGCGGCGGGGGCGTCGCGCCGCGACGCCGTCGTGGCGGTGGCCCGGGCGCACGGCCTGCCCCGACGGGCGCTGTACGCCGCGGTCCTGGCCGCGGACGGCGATCCGGCCGGCGCACCGGAGCCCGACCCCGACCCGACCCCGGAGGCGCCGTGACGCTCCCGCTCGTCGACACCCACTGCCACCTCGGGCACCACGCCGAGCTGAGCGTCGCCGCGCAGCTCGAGCGGGCCCGGGCGGCCGGCCTCGTCCTCCTGGTCGACGTCGGGACCGACGTCGGGTCGTCGGCCGCCGCGGTCGCCGTCGCCGCGACCGAGCCGGACGTCGTGGCCGCCGTCGGCATCCACCCGAACGACGCCGCGGCGGCGACGCCGGAGGCGCTCGCCGAGATCGATCGTCTGGCCGGCGCGGACGGCGTCGTCGCGGTCGGCGAGATCGGGCTGGACCGGTACCGGGACCGGACGGCGCCGGCCGTGCAGGAGGCGGCGTTCCGAGCGCAGCTCGCGATCGCCGACCGCCACGACCGCACCGTGATGATCCACTGCCGCGACGCCTGGGACGACTGCGTCCGCATCCTCGAGGACGAGGGCTGGGCCGGCCGGCGCGTGGTGCTCCACTGCTACTCGGGCGACCCGGCGACGACGGCCCGGACGGTCGCGAACGGCTGGTTCCACTCGTTCGCCGGGAACGTGACGTTCACGAACGCCGCGGCGCTGCGTGAGGTCGCGGCCCTCGTCCCGACCGGGCTGCTCCTGACCGAGACCGACGCCCCGTTCCTGACCCCGCACCCCCACCGCGGGACGCCGAACGACCCCTCGTACGTCGCGCTGACCCTGGCCCGGCTGGCCGACGTGCGCGGGGAGGACCCCGCCGCCCTGGCCGCGGCGGTGCTGGCGAACGCCCGGCGCGCGCTGCCCGGCGCCGGCGCCTGAGGCGGCGGACCGGCCCTGGAGGCCCCAGGGACGCCGATCCGGGCCGTTCCGGGCCCGGGCGGCCGCCCGGCCGGGCGGTCCACCGGACGGGGTCGCCTCCGGCGGGGGCGGACCCCCCGTTCGTACCCTCGGGCCATGCCGTCGACCGCGTCCGCCGCGGCGCCGCAGGACCGTCCCGGCCCCCTCCCGCACCTCCGCCGGGCTCCGCTCGTCCTCCTCGTCCTCGCCGCCGCGCTGCTCCCGCCGCTCGCCGCCCCGCCCGCCCTGCCCGTGGCGGTCGACGGGCGGACCGTCGTCGTGCGCAGCCACGCCCCGACCGCGGGTGACCTGCTGGCCGCGGCCGGGGTCCGGACCGACCCCGACGACCGCGTCCTCCCCGCCCCCGACGCGCCGGCCGGCGACGGCGTCGCCGTCGCCCGGGCCGTCGACCTCACCGTCGTCGTGAACGGCCGGGACGGTCGCGCCGTCCGGACGTCGGACGCGACGGTGGCCGGGGCGCTCCGCGCGGCCGGCCTGAGTCCGGGGGAGCGGCGCCTCGCCGAGACCGTCCGGACCCGTGACGCGGTCCTGACCGACGGCGACGTCGTCCGCGTCACCCTCCCGCGGCCGGTCAGCGCCGTCGTCGAGGGCGTGACCCTCATCGGGTGGAGCCCGGCCACGACACCGGCCGGCGTGCTCGGCGACCTCGGCGTCGACCTCGCGCCCGACCACGTCGTGCTCCCCGCCCCCGACGCACCCCTCGTCACGGGCGAGGCGATCGCCGTCCACCGCCGCGAGGTGGTCGAGCGGGAGGAGCGCGTCACCGTCCCGCGCCCGGTCGTGCGCGCCCGGACCCACGAGCTGTACGAGGGCGCCGTCCGGGTGCTGGCCCGGGGGCGGGACGGGGAGGCGCTGCACCGCGTCCGGATCGTCCTCCACGACGGCGTCGAGGTCGCCCGCGAGGTCCTCGCCCGCGAGGTCCTCGTCGCCGCCGAGTCCCGCGTCGAGCGCGTCGGGAGCCGGCCCGTCCGCCGGCCCGACGTCTGGGACGAGCTGGCGTGGTGCGAGTCCACGGGTCGGTGGGACGTCGTGCGGAAGGTCGACGAGACCCTCTCGTACTTCGGCGGCCTGCAGTTCGACCCGCGGACCTGGGACGAGTTCCGGCCGGCGGGGCTGCCCGACCTGCCCTCCGAGGCCACGCGGGAGCAGCAGATCCTCGTCGCCGAGCGGGTCCTCGCCGTGCAGGGCTGGGGGGCCTGGCCGGCCTGCTCGCTGCGGCTGGGACTGCGCTGAGCATGGGGGCGCCGGCGCTGCTGACCCCGACGGCCGCCCGGGCGCTCATCGACCGGCACGGGCTGGCCATGCGCCGCCGGGACGGCCAGAACCTCCTCGTCGATCCCAACACGGTCCGGCGCATCGTCGCGGCCGCGGGCCTGCGCCCGGACGACGTCGTCCTCGAGGTCGGACCGGGGCTGGGGTCGCTGACGCTGGCGCTGGCGCCGGCCGTGCGCCGGCTGGTCGCGGTCGAGCTCGACGCCGGGTTCGTCACGGTGCTGGGCGAGGTCCTGGCCGGACTCGCGAACGTCGAGCTGCACCACGCCGACGCGCTGGACGTCGACCTCGCGGCCCTCGTCGGCGGTGGACCGGCCCGGCTGGTCGCGAACCTGCCGTACGGGGTCGCGACCGCGGTCGTCGTGACCGCGATGGCCACGGGGGCGTTCACCGACGCCTTCGTGATGGTCCAGCGGGAGGTCGGGGAGCGGTGGGCCGCCGCGCCGGGCACGCCGGCCTACGGCGGGGTCAGCGTGCGGCTGCAGACCCTCGCCGAGGTCCGCGTCGCGCTGGCGATCCCGCGCCGCGTCTTCCTGCCCGTGCCCAACGTCGACAGCGCGATGGTCCGGCTGGTCCGACGGGCCGACGCGCCCGACGCCCTCCGGTACGCCCGGCTGTCGCGGCTGGTCGAGCTGGGCTTCGCCGCACGGCGCAAGACGCTGCGCAACGCGCTGGCACCGCTGGACGGCGCAGCCGTCGCCGCTGCGCTCGGCGCGACCGGGACCGACCCGGGGGAGCGGGCCGAGCGGCTGGGCCCGGGCGCGCTGCTCGCCCTGGCCGACGCCCTCGGACCCGCGCTCGACCCGTCGTCCACAGGACGCTGACGGCCCGTCGGGCCGCGTCCGGCCCGGGCCTACGCTGCCCGGCGGGGCGGGGGCCGACGGCGGAGGCACGGGTGGCGGGGGACGGGTCGGTACGCCTCCGCGTCCGCGTGCCGGCCAAGATCAACCTCCACCTCGCCGTCGGGCCCCGGCGTCCCGACGGCTACCACGACCTCGTGACCGTGCTCCAGACGGTGTCGCTGCACGACACGCTCCGCGTGCGGTGCGACGACGGCCAGGCCCTCCACCCCACCGCGCGGCGACGGATGGGGCTGGTCCTGACCGCCGACGGGGTCGGCGACGGCGACGTGCCGCTGGGCGACGACAACCTGGTGCTCGTCGCCGGCCGTCGTCTGATGCGCGAGGTCGGGATGGGCGGTGACGCCGACGACGGCGGACCGGCGACGCGGCTCCACCTGACGAAACGGATCCCGGTGGCGGCCGGCATGGCCGGCGGCTCGGCCGACGCCGCGGCCGCGCTCGTCGGGCTGGACCGGGTCTGGGGGACGGACCTCGGTCCCGAGCGCCTGCGCCGCCTCGCCGCCGACGTCGGATCCGACGTCCCGTTCTGCGTCGGCGGTGGGACCGCGCTGGCCCGCGGGACCGGCACCGACGTCGCACCGGCCCTGGCGCGCGGGACGACCCACTGGGTCGTCGGCGTCGACGCCGGCGCGCTCGGCACGGCCGACGTCTACCGGGCGTTCGACGGGCTGCCGGCGCCGGCCGCCGCCGACCCCGACCGGATGCTCCAGGCGCTGCGGACCGGCGACGTCGAGGCCCTCGGGGCCGCGGTGCGCAACGACCTCGAGCCGGCGGCGTTCGCCCTGCGGCCCGACCTCCGCGAGCGGCGCGACGCGCTGCAGGACGCCGGCGCGATCGCGGCGCTCGTCAGCGGATCGGGTCCGACGCTGCTCGGACTGGCCGCGGACGCCGCGCACGCCCGTGCCCTCGCCGACCGGGTCGCGGACCTGTTCGCGCGCGTCGAGGTCGTCACCGCGCCGGCCGGTGGTCCCGAGGTCGTGACCGAGGGCTGACCCGGGCCCCGGTCCCGGGCTCCGCCCGCGGGCCTCGACGGCCGCGGGCCTACCCTCGCCGCGGACCCCGGCGGGCGGCCGCGGCCGCACCGACGGGGCCCGGTGGGGGGTGGTGTAACCGGCAACACGCCGACCTTTGGAGTCGGAGTCCAGGGTTCGACCCCCTGCCCCCCAGCGTCGCCGCGGCCGGCGCCGGCCGCATCCCCGTGGGGCCCGCGGCCGGGTCCCGCGCGCGGACCGCTGGCTACGGTGCCCCGGGGGCCCGCCGGGCCCGGACGGGGGAGCGCATGGCCGCCCACGACACCACCGCCGCGGTCGTGCTGGCCGCCGGGCGCGGGACGCGGTTCCGCTCGGCCCTGCCGAAGGTGCTGCACCGCGCCGCCGGGCGGACGCTGCTCGGCCACGTCCTGGCCGCGGTCGGGGCCGCCGGGGTCGACCGGATCCTCGTCGTCGTCGGCCCCGGGCCCGACGGCGTCGCCGACGAGGTCGCGGCGCTGGCGGACCGGCTGCCCGTCCCGGTGACCACGGTGGTCCAGCCCGAGCCGCGCGGCACCGGCGACGCCGTCGACGTCGCCCTGGCGGCGCTCCCGCCGGAGGTCGCGCGCGTGATGGTCGTGCCCGGCGACACGCCGCTGCTGACGGGTCCGACGCTGGCCGGCCTCCTCGAGGCCGGGGCGGGCCGGCGGATGGGCCTGCTCGTCGCGGTGCCCGAGGACGCCTTCGGCTACGGCCGTGTCCTCCGGGACGCGGACGGCACCATCACCGGCGTCGTCGAGGAGCGGGACGCGACGCCCGAGCAGCGGGCCCTCCGCGAGGCGAACGTCGGCATGTACGTCTTCGATCGCGCCGAGCTCACCCCCGTCGTCGCGGCGCTCGGCACCGACAACGCGCAGGGGGAGCGGTACCTCACCGACGTGGTCGGGCCGCTGGCGGCGGCCGGCGACGCGGTCGCTCACGTCGTCGACATGGCCGAGGTCGCCGGTGTCAACGACCGCGCCCAGCTGGCCGACGCCGGCGTCGAGCTCCGCCGCCGCCACCTCCGGGCGCTGATGCGCGACGGCGTCGGCGTCGTCGACCCGGCGCACACCTACGTCGACGTGGACGTCGCGGTCGCGGCCGACGCGACGCTGCTGCCGGGCACGATCCTCGAGGGGGCGACGCGCGTCGCCGCCGGCGCGGTGGTCGGACCGAACACCCACCTGACCGACTGCGAGGTCGGGGAGGGCGCTCACGTCCACTCGACCCGGGCCGATCGGGCCCGGATCGGCGCCGACGTCGAGGTCGGACCGTTCGCGCACCTCCGGCCCGGCACGGTGCTCGAGGTCGGCGCCCGGGTCGGGGCGTTCGTCCAGACCAAGAACGCGACCGTCGGCGCCGGCGCGAAGGTCCCGCACCTCGCGTACGTCGGGGACGCGGAGGTCGGCGCCGGGGCGAACGTCGCCTGCGGCGTCGTGACCGTGAACTACGACGGGCGCGAGAAGCACCGGACCGTCGTCGGCGAGGGCGCGTTCGTCGGGTGCGGGACGATGCTGGTCGCCCCCGTCGAGGTCGGCCCCGGGGCGTACGTCGCGGCCGGCTCGACCATCACCGACGACGTCCCGGCCGAGGCGCTGGCGATCGGGAGGGCCCGTCAGGTCGTCAAGGAGGGCCGCGCCCGGGGCCGGCTCGGGTGACGCGCTAGGGTCCGCCACGCCGCCGACGGGGAGCGGGATCGCCGTGGAGCTCGTGACCCGCAAGCGCATGATGCTGTTCTCGGGGTCGTCGTATCCCGAGCTCGCCCGGGAGGTCGCCGACCATCTCGGCATGCGGGTCGGCGAGGTCCAGCTGTCGCGGTTCGCGAACGGCGAGCTGTACGCGCGGTTCGCCGAGTCCGTCCGCGGCGCCGACGTCTTCGTCCTGCAGTCGCACCTCTCGGCGCCGGACGGGATGAGCATCAACGACTTCATCCTCGAGCAGCTGGTCATGCTCGACGCGCTGAAGCGCGCCTCGGCGAAGCGGACCGTCGCCGTGATCCCGTACTACGGCTACTCGCGGTCGGACAAGAAGGCGCGGTCCCGCGAGGCGATCGCCGCCCGGATGGTCGCCGACCTGTACGAGGCGGTCGGCGTCGACCGCATCATGTCGGTGGACCTGCACACGGGGCAGATCCAGGGGTTCTTCCACAACCCGTTCGACCACCTCACCGCCCTGCCGCTGCTCGAGCAGTGGATCACCGAGAACACGGACCCCGCGAAGCGCGTCATCGTCTCGCCGGACGCCGGCCGGGTCCGCCTCACCGAGAAGTTCGCCGGCCACCTCGGGGCGCCGATCGCGATCCTCCACAAGCGGCGCGACCCGACGCTGCACAACGTCGCCGAGACCCTCGACGTCATCGGTGACGTCGACGGGCGCGAGGCGGTGCTGATCGACGACATGATCGACACCGCCGGCACGATCGTCGGGGCCGCGAGCCTGCTGAAGGAGCGGGGCGCGACCCGGGTGATCGCCTGCGCGACGCACCCCCTGTTCAGCGGCCCGGCCGTCGAGCGGCTCGAGAACAGCGTCATCGAGCGGGTCGTGGTCACCAACACGATCCCGGTCCCCGAGGACATCGGGATGGACGGGAAGCTGGTCGTGCTCTCCATCGCCCCGATCCTGGCCTCGGCGCTGCGGGCCGTGTTCGAGGACGAGTCCGTCTCGGAGATCTTCCGCGGCGAGAACGTCTGAGCCGGTCCGCCCGGCGCGGGACCCCGCCCGTCCGGACGGGGGTCGCCGGTCCCCCGGCGCGCGAGTAGGCTCCGTCCCCCCGCACCGCCCCGCGCGCGCCGTCCGTCGGCGCGCGTCCGCGGTCCGGGACCCCGCGTGACACCTCGCCACCCACGGTGACCGACCCACGCCGGGGCCCTCCGCCGCAGGAGCATCACCGTGTCGACCCAGGTCCGTCTCTCCGCCGTCCGCCGCGACCGTCCCGGGAAGGCCGACGCCGGCCGCCTGCGTCGCGCCGGCCGCGTCCCCGCCTCGCTGTACGGCGTCGGCGTGACGCCGACGGCGGTCAGCCTCGACGCCCGCGAGCTGTCGCAGGCGATCCGCGGGCCGGCCGGGCTGAACGCCCTGGTCGCGCTCGAGGTCGACGGCGGTGCGCCGGTCCTGACCGTCCTCCGCGACCTCCAGCGGCACCCGGTGAAGGGGCACTTCATCCACCTCGACCTGGTCGCGGTCGACGCCGACGCGCTGATCGAGGTCGAGGTCCCGGTGCACCTCGTCGACGAGGACCGGCTCGAGCGCGACGGCGGCTACCTCAACCACGTCCGCCACGTCGTCCCGATCATGGTCCGGCCGCTGGACACCCCGGACTTCCTCGAGCTCTCCGTCGCCGGGATGGGCATCGGCGACGTGAAGCGGCTGGGCGACCTGGTCGCGCTGCTGCCGGCCGGGGCCGAGATCGCCGACGACGCCGACCGCGTCGTCGTCACGATCAACGCGCCGGCGGTCTCGGCCGAGGCCGCGGCCCCGGCCGCGGCGGCCGAGGGCGAGGCCGCGGCTGCGGCCGAGGCGGACGGCGCGGCGCCGGCGTGACCGGCGGGCGGTGGCTGGTCGCCGGACTCGGCAACCCGCCCCCCGAGTACGCCGGCACGCGTCACAACGTCGGGGCCGAGGCCGTCGAGGCCATGGCCGCCGCGGCCGGGACGTCGCTGGCGCGGAACCGCCGGTCCGGGTCCCGCACGGCCGAGGTCCGACTCGGGGGCGCACCGGTCGTGCTGGCCGTCCCCGAGGGGTACATGAACACCTCGGGCGGGCCGGTCGGCCGGACCGCCGGCTGGTACCGCGTCCCTCCGGAGCGTCTCGTCGTCCTCCACGACGACCTCGATCTGCCGCTCGGGGCCCTGCGCGTGAAGCGCGGCGGGGGGCACGCCGGCCACAACGGGCTCCGCGACGTCGACCGGGTCCTCGGCACCCGTGAGTACCTCCGGGTCAGGATCGGCGTCGGTCGCCCGCCGGGCTCGACGGCGGCGGCGCAGCACGTGCTCCGGGCCTTCGGCGCCGACGAGCGCGCCACCGTCGCTACCGTCCTCGCCGAGGTCGGCGACGTCGTCGCCTCCCTCGTGGCCGATGGCCTCGAGGCGACCCAGAACCGGTGGCACGGCTGGTCCGCCACGGGAGCGGAGTGACGATGCGTCGCCTCATCGGTCGTGCGCGCGAGCGGATCGCGACCCTGCGCCAGGTCTGGGGTCAGGTCCGTGGCGTCGATCCCGCGCTCGGACGGTGGGTCCTCGTCGCGGCCGTGCTCGGCGCCGCCGCCGGCACGGGCCTCGGGATCGTCACGTCGGTCTGGCTCGCCGTCCCGCTCGCGGTGCTCACCGGGCTGCTCGCGGGGCTCGTGACGTTCAACCTCCGGGCCCGGCGCGCCTCGTACCGCATGCTCGAGGGGCGGCCGGGCGCGGCCGCCGCCGTGCTCCAGCAGCTCCGCGGCCCGTGGTTCGTCACGCCGGCCGTCGGCGTCACCGCCAAGCAGGACCTGGTCCACCGCGCGGTCGGTCCGCCGGGCGTCGTCCTCGTCGGTGAGGGCGCCGAGCAGCGCGTCCGCGGCATGCTGGCGCAGGAGCGGAAGCGCCTCGCGAAGGCGGTCGCGGACGCCGCCATCACCACGGTCGTCGTCGGCGACGGGGACGGCGCCGTCCCGCTGCCCCGGCTGCA
>Ga0075476_10000101_pt1 | contig 32373 bp, 31 predicted proteins | sample DEB08_DNA_5_FD_76339 | JGI IMG/M metagenome (GOLD analysis project Ga0075476, IMG submission 76339) | Aqueous microbial communities from the Delaware River and Bay under freshwater to marine salinity gradient to study organic matter... | ecosystem: Environmental > Aquatic > Marine > Coastal ...
ACCGAGACCGTCGTCCTGATCGTCGGTCCCGAGGCGGCCGGCCCGAGCGCGGCGAAGGCCCTGTCCTACGGCCTCGACCGCGCGGTCCGGGTCACCGACGACGCGGTCGCCGGCTCCGACGCGATCGGCACCGCCCGCGTCATCGCCGCGGCGGCGTCGACCATCGGCTTCGACCTGCTGCTGTTCGGCAACCAGTCCACCGACGCCCGGACCAGCCTCGTGCCGGCCATGGTCGCCGAGCTGCTCGGCCTGCCGTCGATCACCTACGCCCGGCGTCTCGAGCTGGTCGACGGCGGCCTCGTCGCCGACCGCGAGCACGAGGAGGGGTACGACACCGTCTCCTCGCCGCTGCCGGCGGTCGTCAGCGTCGTCGAGGCGATCAACGAGCCGCGGTTCCCCTCCTTCAAGGGGATCATGGCCGCGAAGTCGAAGCCGCAGGACGTCTGGGACCTCTCGGCGCTCGACGGGCTCGACACCGCGCTGGTCGGCGCCGGCGCCGCTCGGGCCGTCGTCGGCACCGCCACCCCGCGTCCCCCGAAGGCCGCCGGGACCGTCGTCACCGATGACGGCGCCGGCTCCAGCGCCGCCGAGCTCGTGGCCTGGATGGCCGAGCGCAAGTTCGTCTGAGGAGGTCCGACATGACCGAGCTGCTCGTCCTCGTCGACCACAGCGGCGGCGCCCCGCGCCGCATCACGCTCCAGCTGCTCGCCGCGGCCCGCGCGGTCGCCCCGGCGCTCGGCGCCGAGGTCGCGGCCGTCTGGCTCGGCCCCGGTGCGGCCGAGCACGCCGCGACCCTCGGCGCGCACGGCGCGGTCCGCGTGCACCACTGGGACTCGGCCGACGCGAAGGGGTACGTGACCCTGCCGCAGGTCGAGGCCCTCGCGGCGCTCGTCGCGGCCGACCGTCCGGCGGCCGTCCTGTTCGCCTCCTCGAACCACGTCAAGGACGTCGCGGCCCGCCTCGCCGTCCGCGTCGACGGCGGGGTGATCACCGACGCCACCGGGCTCGCCGTCGAGGACGGCGCGGTCGTCGCGACGAAGGAGGTGTTCGGCGGCGACGTCATCACGACCTCCCGCGTCGCCGACGGGCACCTGCCGCTGATCGGCGTCGCATCGAACGCGTTCGCGGCCGAGGAGTCCGGCGGCGGTCCGGCCGAGGTCGTCGCCCTCGACGTCGCCCCGTCCGACGCCGCCACGGCCGCCCCGGTCACCGACGCCGTCGTCCAGGCCGGCGCCGGTCGGCCCGACATCGCGGAGGCCTCGATCGTGGTCTCGGGCGGGCGCGGCCTCGGGGACGCGTCCGGGTTCGAGCTGCTCGAGCGGCTCGCGGACCTGCTCGGCGGCGGCGTCGGGGCCTCCCGGGCCGCGACCGACGCCGGGTGGTACCCGCACCGGTTCCAGATCGGGCAGACGGGCCGGACCATCTCGCCGTCGCTGTACCTCGGCACCGGCATCTCGGGCGCGATCCAGCACCGGGCCGGCATGCAGACGTCGCAGCACGTCGTCGCGATCAACAAGGACCCGGAGGCCCCGATCTTCCAGATCGCGGACTTCGGCATCGTCGGGGACCTCCACCAGGTCGTCCCGAAGCTCATCGAGCAGCTCGAGGCCCGCCGCGGCTGAGCGGCGCACGGAGGACGACATGGACCAGGCGAAGCTCGAGAAGGTCGGGACCGGCGCGGGCTTCATCGCCGCCCTCGACCAGAGCGGCGGCTCGACCCCCCGCGCCCTCGCGGCGTACGGCGTCGACGAGGACGAGTACGCCGGCGAGGAGCAGATGTACGACCGGGTCCACGAGATGCGGTCGCGCCTCATGACCAGCCCGTCGTTCGGCGCCGACCGCGTCCTCGGCGCGATCCTGTTCGAGGGCACGATGGACCGGACCGTCGCGGGCCGTCCGACCGCCGCGTACCTCTGGGAGGAGCGGGGCGTCGTCCCGTTCGTGAAGGTCGACGTCGGCCTCGCGGACGAGGAGGGCGGCATGCAGCTGATGAAGCCGATGCCGGACCTCGACGCGCTGCTCGCCCGGGCCCGGGACAACGGCGTGTTCGGCACGAAGATGCGGTCGGTGATCAAGGTGGCCGACCCCGAGGGGGTCCGCCGCGTCGTCGACCAGCAGTTCGAGGTCGCCGAGCGCATCCGCGCCGCCGGGCTGGTCCCGATCGTCGAGCCCGAGGTCGACATCCACAGCCCGCAGAAGCGCGAGGCCGAGGACCTGCTGCTGGCCGAGCTGACCGCGCACCTGGACGCGCTCGGCGACGGGCCGCCGGTGATGCTGAAGCTCTCGCTCCCGACGGTCGACGACCTCTACGCGCCGCTGGTCGCGCACCCGAAGGTGCTCCGCGTCGTCGCGCTCTCGGGCGGCTACCCGCGCGACGAGGCGAACGCGCTCCTCGCCCGGAACCACGGGATGATCGCGTCGTTCTCCCGGGCGCTGCTCGACGGGCTGACCGCGCAGCAGAGCCCCGAGGAGTTCGACGCCGTCCTCGACGCGACCATCGCGAGCATCGCGGCCGCCTCCGCGACCTGACCCGGCCGGTCGGATCGGCGCGGCCGGTCGGGTCCGGTCACGCGACCCGGAACACCGCCTCGGCGACCGCCCCTGGCGCGAACCGCGCCCGGACCCGGACCTCGGTGCCCGGCGCCGGCGCCGGCCGCAGCCGGACCTCACCGTTCGAGAACGCCCGGTCGCCGCGGCCCGCGACGTCGAGCACCTCGAGCGGCGTCCCGTCGGCCGTGACCTCCCAGTCGTCGGCCAGCGGGATGCGCCGCGGCAGCGGCGGCGCGCCCGGGCCGGCGACCCGCGCGAAGCGCAGGTCCGCCCAGGCGCCCCAGTCCTCGAGGGCGAGCAGCGTGATGCGGTGGCCGACCACCTCGCCGGCGTCGAGCGCGAGCGGTCGGACCGCGACGGGGTGCGGCGGCGGCACGATCCCGTCCGGCAGGTGCGGTCCCACGGCGTCCCTCCGACGGCGGCCCGCGGCGACCGCCCGGCGGTAGGGTGCCAGCGATGCGTGCCGACCTCGACCACGCCGCCACGACGCCGCCGCGCCCCGAGGTGCTGGAGGTCCTGGTGCGCTGGCTCCCGGCGGCCAACGCCTCGGCCCGGCACCTCCCCGGTCAGGACGCCCGGGCCGCCGTCGAGGAGGCCCGCGAGCGCGCCGCCGCCGCCCTCGGCTGCACCCCGGCCGACGTCGTGTTCACCTCCGGCGGCACCGAGGCCGACAACCTCGCGCTGAAGGGCGTCGTCTGGGCCGCCCGGACGGCCCGGCGCGCCGCCGGGGACGACGCCCCCGTGCACGTCGTCACGACCGCGGTCGAGCACGCCGCCGTCCGCGAGGCGCTGCGGTGGCTGGCCGACCGCGGCGAGGTCGAGCTGGACGTCGTCGCGCCCCGCCCCGACGGACGCGTCGACGCCGCCGACGTCCTCGACCGGGTGCGGTCCGACACGGCGCTCGTCAGCGTGATGGGCGCGAACAACGAGACCGGCGCCGTCAACGACGTCGCGACGATCGGCGCCGACCTGCGCGCCCGGGGCGTGCCGTTCCACGTCGACAGCGTCCAGTGCATCGCGACCCTGGACGTCGACCTCGACGCGTGGCACGCCGACGCCCTCGCCGTCTCGGCGCACAAGATCGGCGGGCCCCAGGGGGTCGGCGTCGCCGTGCTGCGCCGCGGCGTAGACGTCGAGCCGCTCGCCCACGGCGGCGGACAGGACCGCGGTGTCCGGTCCGGGACGTTCGCGGTCGGGCTGGTCGCGGCCTGCGCCGAGGCGCTGACGCGGGCCGTGGCCGAGCGGGCGGCGCTGCGCGCGCGGCTCCGCGACCTCTCCGACCGGCTCGCCGCCGGCGTCGCGGACCTCGACGGCGTCCACCGCACGGGGCCCGGCGATCCGGCGCATCGGCTCGCGAGCCACGTCCACCTCGAGCTCGACGGCGTCGACGGCGACGCGCTCCAGCTGGCGCTGGACGCGGCCGGCGTCGCGGCGTCCTCCGGCTCGGCCTGTTCGTCGGGGGCGGGTCGCGGCTCGGCGGTGATGGCCGCGATGGGTCGCGACGGGACCCCGCTGCGGCTCAGCCTCGGCTGGACGACGACGGCCGACGAGATCGACCACGCCGTGGCCGTGCTCCGGGAGGCCGTGCCGCGGCTCCGGTCCGGCGCGCCGGTCCTGGACCTCGGGCTCCGACCCGTCGCCGCGCCGGCGGCCCGCGACGGGGCGGCCTGATGGCCCGGGTGCTCGTCGCCCTCTCGGGCGGCGTCGACAGCGCGGTCGCCGCGGCGCTCCTCGTCGAGGCCGGCCACGACGTCACCGGCGTGCACCTCCGGCTCGCCGACGTCCCCGCCGCGGCGGTCGGGCACGGCTGCTGCGGGCTGGACGACGCGCAGGACGCCCGCCGGACGGCCGGCGTCCTCGGGATCCCGTTCTACGTCTGGGACCTCGGCGACGTGTTCCGTCGCGAGGTCGAGGACGCGTTCGTCGCCGGCTCGGCGGCCGGGACGACGCCGAACCCCTGCATCACCTGCAACGAGCGCGTGAAGTACGCCGAGGTCCTGGCCCGGGCCCGGACCCTCGGGTTCGACGCCCTCGCGACCGGCCACCACGCCCGGCTCCGTCGGGACGGCCGCCCGGTCACGACCCCGGGTCCGGGGGCGGTGCTGGTCCGGGCCGCCGACCGCGCGAAGGACCAGTCGTACGTGCTGCACGTCGCGACGCCGGCGCAGCTGGCCGCGACGCTGCTGCCGGTCGGCGAGCTGACGAAGGCCGAGGTCCGGGCCCGCGCCGCCGCCCTCGGTCTCCGGGTCGCGACCAAGCCGGACTCGTACGAGCTCTGCTTCGTCCCCGACGGGGACACGTCGGGCTGGCTGGACGACCGGCTCGGGTCCGCGCCCGGACCGGTCGTCGACCTCGAGGGTCGCGAGGTCGGTCGGCACGACGGCGTCTGGCGCACGACGGTCGGGCAGCGGCGCGGGCTCGGACTGGCGGGGCACGAGCGGCGGTTCGTCGTCGACGTCGACGCCGCGCGCCGGACCGTCGTCGTCGGTCCGCGCGACGCGCTGGCCTGCGGCTGGGTCGAGGTCGCCGCGCCGACGTGGGCCGTGGCCGCGCCGCCGCGGCCGGGGGACCGGGTCCGCGTCCAGCTGCGCGCGCACGGCGCCGCGCACCCCGCGGTCGTCGTCCCGGGCGGACCCGGGGTCGCGGGCCCACGGCTCGCGCTCGACGCGCCGGCCCACGGCGTCGCCCTCGGGCAGGCCGCCGTCCTGTACGACGCGGCCGACACCGTCTGCCTCGGTGGCGGTCCGGTCACCGCCGCCGAGCGCCCCGCCGGCCTCCCGCTCGCCGTGGCCGGCGCGTGAGCGCCGACGCGCCCGGGGACGCGCGGGCCCGGCACGACGAGCTGGCCCGGACCGTCCGCGACGCCCGGTACCGGTACTACGTCCTCTCCGAGCCGCCGCTGCCGGACGCGGCGTTCGACGCGCTCCTCCGCGAGCTCGAGGACCTCGAGGCCGCGCACCCGACCCTCCGGACGCCGTCCTCCCCGACCCAGCAGGTCGGCGCCCCCGTCGACGCGGCGTTCGCGCCGGTCCGACATCCCGAGCCGATGGGGTCGCTCGACAACGCGTTCGACCGCGCCGAGGTCGAGGCCTGGGCCGAGCGCGTCCGGCGCGGCCTCGGGACCGACGACCCCGTCCGGTACACGTGCGAGCGGAAGATCGACGGCGTCGCGATCGACCTGGTCTACCGCGACGGCGTGCTGGCCCACGCGGCGACGCGCGGCGACGGGACCGTCGGTGAGGACGTCACCGCCCAGGTCCTGACCATCGCCGACGTGCCGTACCGGCTGGCGCTCGACCCGGCCCCGTCGGTGCTCGAGGTCCGCGGCGAGGTGTACCTCCCGCTGGCCGCGTTCGCGGCGATGAACGCCGCCCGCATCGAGGCCGGCGAGGCCGCGTTCATGAACCCCCGCAACGCGGCCTCGGGCGCCCTGCGCCAGAAGGACCCGGCGGTCACGGCGGTGCGGCCGCTGGCGCTCTGGGTCCACGGCGTCGGGGCCGTCGAGGGACTGCCGTCGGCGTCGCACCACGAGACGCTGTCCCGGCTGGCCGCGGCCGGGCTGCCGGTCCCGCCGGAGACGGTCGTCGTCGACGGGGTCGAGGCCGTCTGGGCCGAGATCGAGCGCGCCACGGCGGAGCGCCACGACCTCGCGTACGAGACCGACGGCGTCGTCGTGAAGGTCGACGACCGGGGGCTGCAGGCGGCGCTCGGCTCGACCGCTCGCGCACCGCGGTGGGCGATCGCGTACAAGATGCCGCCGGTCGAGCAGGAGACCGTGCTCCGCGCCATCGAGATCAACGTCGGCCGGACCGGGAAGGTCACGCCGTACGCGGTCCTGGAGCCGGTCCTCGTCGCCGGCGTGACCATCACGCACGCGACCCTGCACAACGAGCTCCAGGTCCACGCCAAGGACGTCCGCGTCGGCGACACCGTCATCGTCCGCCGGGCCGGCGACGTCATCCCCGAGGTCGTCGGCCCGGTCCGCGCCGCGCGGCCGAGGGGGCTGCGGCGGTGGCGGATGCCGGCGGCCTGCCCGTTCTGCGGCGAGCCGCTGGTCCGACCCGACGACGAGGCCCACCACTTCTGCGAGAACGTCGACTGCCCGAACCGGCTGCTCGAGTCGCTGGCGCACCTCGCGTCGCGCGGCGCGCTCGACATCGAGGGGCTCGGGGAGCAGACGGTCGAGCTGCTCGTCACGCGGGGCCTCGTGCGCGACCTCGCCGACGTGTTCCGCCTCGACGCCCGGCGCGACGAGCTGCTGGAGCTCGAGGGGTTCAAGGAGCGCCGCGTCGAGAACCTCCTCGCCGGGATCGCGGCCGCGCGGGAGCAGCCGCTGGACCGCTTCCTCGTCGCCTTCAACGTCCGGCACCTCGGCCCGTCCTACGCGCGGTCCCTCGCGCGGGCGTTCGGGGACCTCGACCGGCTGGCCGCCGCGACGGCCGAGGAGCTCGAGGCCGTCGACGGCGTCGGACCGGCCATCGCCGCCTCGCTGCGGTCCTGGTTCGACAACCCGCGCAACGCCCGTCTCGTGGCGGACCTCGCCGCCCTGGGCGTCCGGCCGGTCGCCGCGACGACGACGGCCGCCACGGAGGACGCCGGCGGTGCGGTCGACCCGACGCTGCTGGCCGGGCTCCGCGTCGTGGTGACCGGGACGCTCGAGGGGTTCACCCGCGACGAGGCCGAGGCGGCGCTGACCGCCCGCGGCGCCGCCGTCACGGGGAGCGTCTCGGGCCGGACGTCGCTGGTCGTCGCCGGGGCCGCGCCGGGTTCGAAGGTCGCGCGGGCGGAGGCGCTCGGCGTGCCGGTGCTGGACGACGCCGGCTTCCGCGACCTGCTCCGCGCCGGCTGGACGGGCTGAGCCGGGGGCTACCGGTCCCGGAGCATCGCCGGGTGCAGCCGCGTCGCGCCGCCGGCGGCGTAGCGGCGGGCCGGACGCCCGCCGCCGGGTCCGGCCACGGCCGGCCCGGGCGCCGGGACGACGAACCCCGGCGTGGCCAGCACCTTCCGCCGGAAGTTCGCCGGGTCGAGCGGGCCGCCCCAGACCGCCTCGTACACGCCGCGCAGCGCCGCCAGGGTGAACGGCGCCGGCAGCAGCGCCGTGGCCAGCGCCGTGTACTCGAGGCGGGACCGGACGCGCTCGATCGCGTCGGCGACGATCGCGGCGTGGTCGTACGCGAACCGTGCCGGCGGCCAGTCGAGGACCTCCGCCGCGTCGGCCACGACCGCCCGGGGACCGGGCCGCGGTCCGGGGGCGGGGTGCAGGGGCGCGCCCGAGAGGGCGAGGTACGCGACGGAGACGACGCGGGCCCGCGGATCGCGGGTCGGCGCGCCGTAGGTCCGCAGCTGCTCCAGCAGCAGGGTCGGCCGCTCGATGCCGGCCAGCTCGCGCAGGGCCCGCAGCGCCGTCGTGTCGAGGGACTCGTCGTCCCGGACGCGCCGGCCGGGCAGCGACCAGGTCCCGGCGAGGTCGGCCGACTCCGGCTCGACGAGCAGCACCGTCAGGCGGCCCGCCTCGATCGCGAGCAGCGCGACGTCGACCGCGACGGCGGTCACGGCGCGCCGACGACCTCGACGCCGGCCGCCCGCAGGTGGGCGACCGCCCGGTCCCCGTCGCCCGGCGCCAGCTCGACCATCCGGGTCGCGGCCAGCGGCACGGTCGTCGCGTACCCGAGCGCCGCGGCGTCCTCGGCGGTCGCGGCGACGCAGACGTCCCCGGCCAGCCCGACGACGACGACGCGGCGGACGCCGTGCTCGTCGAGCAGCGCGCCCAGCTCGGTCCGGGTGACGTCGCCGCTGACCGGGTCCCGGACGCTGAACCCCGAGTAGCCGTCGCCGCCGTCGACGCCCTTGCGGACCACCGGCCCGTCGACGACCAGGTCGGGGTGCAGCTCGGCGCCCCAGGTCCCGGCGACGCAGTGCACCGGCCACGGGCCACCGTCGGTCACGAAGTGCGGGGTCCGCGCCGGGTGCCAGTCCTGCGTGTAGACGACGAGGCCGCCGGCGGCGCGGCAGGTCGCGACGCGGTCGTTCACCTCGGGCAGGATCGCTGCGGCGTCGGCGACGGCCAGGCCGCCGGCCGGGTCGGCGAAGTCGTTCTGGACGTCGACGACGACCAGCGCGGTCGTGGCGTCGTACGGCTCGGGCGCGCTCATGCGGGGACCTCCGCGGGCTCGAGGTGGACGAGGGGCAGGCAGGGGGCGCCGGGCGCGACGTCGCGCGCCCCGGGCGGCAGCTCGGCGACCGCGGCGCGGTGGTGGGCGCGGGCCGCGTCGAGCGAGAGGTCGGTCAGGACGTCGTCGTCGCGGAGCACCGGCACCTGCAGCGCGCGGCTGCCGGCCGGCCGCCGCGTCCCCGCCGGCCGGACCAGCTCGGCGGTCGCGACGCCGTCCTCGAGCGCCCGGGACGCGACCTTCCACCGGCCGACGGTGGCCTTCTCGCCCCCGGCCTTCGCGACGGGGACGAGGTCGCCGCCGGCCACGGCCTCGCGGGCGACCAGCTTGTAAACGAAGCCGGCCGTCGGCGCGCCGGAGCCGGTCACCACCGACGTCCCGACGCCGAGCGCGTCGACGGGCGCGTCGGCCAGCGCGTCGATCGTGTGCTCGTCGAGGTCGCCCGAGAGCACGATCCGGGCGGCGGCGGCCCCGGCGGCGTCGAGCTGCGCCCGGGCCCGCCGGGCGCCGGCCGCGAGGTCGCCCGAGTCGATGCGGATGCCGCCGAGGTCCGGTCCGGCGGCGGCCAGCGCGTGCGCGATGCCACGGTCGACGTCGTACGTGTCGACGAGCAGCGTGGTCCCGGCCCCGGCGGCCGCGACCTGCGACGCGAACGCGGCCGGCTCGTCGTCGTGGACGAGGGTGAAGGCGTGGGCCGCGGTCCCGGCGGTCGGGATCCCGTACCGCCGGCCGGCCGCGAGGTTGGACGTCGCGTCGAACCCGACGAGGTGCGCGGCCCGCGCGGCGGCGACCGCGGCCTCCTCGTGGGTGCGGCGTGATCCGAACTCGAGCAGCCGCCGGCCGCGGGCGGCGGCGACCATGCGGGCGGCCGCGGCCGCGACGGCCGCGTCGTGGTTCAGGATGGAGAGCACGACGGTCTCCAGCAGCACCGCCGTGCCGAACGGGGCGACGACGGTCAGGACCGGCGAGCCACCGACGTGGACCTCGCCCTCCCGGTAGGCGTGGACCTCGCCGGCGAACCGGTACGCCTCGAGCCACCGCAGGGTGTCGGTCCCGACGACGCCCTCGCGGCCGAGCCATGCCAGCGCGTCGTCGTCGAACCGGAACGACCGGATCGCGTCGACGACGCGGGGGAGCCCGGCGACGACGCCGTACCGGCGGCCCTCGGGGAGCCGGCGCGTGAACACCTCGAAGACGCTGCGCCGCGCGGCGGTGCCGTCGCGGAGCGCCGCCTCCAGCATCGTCAGCTCGTAGCGGTCGGTGAGGAGCGCGGTGCCGCTCACGGGACCTCCTGTTCTGGTCACCCTGACCATAACAGGTCGGAGGGTCATCCCGCACCTCCGCCCGCACCTCCGCCCGGACCGCCGGAGGATCCGCCGCCGCGCCCCCCGCGGCCCGGGCCGGCCGTCCCGTCGCCGGGGGCCGCAGGACCCGGCCGCCCCATCGCGGTCCGGACCTACGCTCCCGGCGACGGCCCCGACGGCGGGCCCGGACGGGGAGCGGGGCATGGCGTTCTCGGGCGAGGCGCTCCGCCACGGCATGGCCCGGCGCTGCGCGCGGTGCGGCACGGGCGGGATCTTCCGCTCGTACTACAGGCTGCACCCGACCTGCCCGGCCTGCGGGATGAGGTTCGAGCGCGAGGACGGCGAGTGGACCGGGGCGCTGACCGTCATCATGGCCGTGACCGAGGTGATCTTCGGCGTGTTCCTCGGCATCGGCCTGTGGCTGACCTGGCCCGACGTGCCGTGGACGTGGCTGCTGGTCGGCGGCGTCGTCATCAACATCCTCGCCCCGGTGCTGCTGTACCCGTGGTCGCAGTCGGTCTGGATCGGCCTGCACTACGCGTTCGTCCCGCTCGACGCGGCCGAGGAGGCCGAGGCGATCGCGGCCCGCACGCGGACCGACGCGGACGCCCGCGCGGAGGGCCCGGGCGGGGCGCAGGGCTAGCCTCCGCCGCGCGGCCGCCCGCGGGACGGCGTCGCGGGGAGGCCGGCCGGTGTCGCTGAGCGAGGACGAGGTCCGCCACGTCGCGGCGCTCGCGCGGCTCGCCCTCGACGACGACGAGATCGCGGCCCTCACGCCCCAGCTCGCCGACATCCTCGCCTACGCCGCCGAGGTCGGGGCCGTCGCGACGGACGACGTCGCACCGATGACCCACCCCCTCGGCCTCGAGGACGTCACCCGTCCGGACGTCCCGGGCGAGCGCCTTCCGGCCGACGCCGTCCTGGCCGCCGCCCCCGACCGCGTCGGCGACCGCTTCGGCGTGCCGCGGATCGTCGAGGAGGACGCGTGAGCGCCGACCCGGCCCTCACGCGGCTGGGCGCGGCGGCGCTCGGTGCCGCCGTCGGCGCCGGCGAGGTCACCGCCCGCGAGGTGCTCGAGGCGCACCTCGACGCGATCGCGGCCCGCGACGGCGTCGTCGCCGACGGCGACGTCTGGCACGCGCGTGACGCCGCCGACCTCGGACCCGACGACCTCCACGCCTTCCTCGTCGTCACCGCCGCCCGCGCCCGCGACGCCGCCGACGCGGTCGACCGCCGTCGCGCCGCCGGCGAGGCCCTGGGGCCGCTGGCCGGGGTGCCGCTGGCGCTGAAGGACGTCCTGACGATGCGGGGCGCGCCGACGACCTGCGGCTCCCGGATGCTCGAGGGCTGGGTCCCGCCGTACGACGCGACCGTCACCGAGCGCCTCGCGGCCGCGGGGATCGTCGTGCTCGGCAAGACCAACATGGACGAGTTCGCGATGGGCTCGTCGACCGAGAACTCGGCGTACGGCCCGACCCGCAACCCGTGGGACCCCGACCGCGTGCCCGGCGGCTCGTCGGGCGGGTCGGCGGCCGCGGTCGCCGGCTGCCTGGCGCCGCTCGGCGTCGGGACGGACACCGGCGGGTCCATCCGGCAGCCGGCCGCGTTCACCGGCCTCGTCGGGGGGAAGCCGACCTACGGCGCCGTGTCCCGGTACGGGCTGGTCGCGTTCGCGTCCTCGCTGGACCAGGCCGGCCCGTTCGCCCGCGACGTCACCGACGCCGCGCTGCTGCACGCGGTCATGGCCGGGCCCGACCCGCGCGACGCGACCAGCGACCCGACCGACCCCGCCGACGTCGTCGCGGCGCTCGGGCGGGGGGTCGAGGGGCTCCGCGTCGGCGTCGTCGAGGAGCTCGAGGAGGCGGGGTGCGAGCCCGGCGTCCGGGCCGTGTTCCTCGCCGCCGTCGCGGCCCTCGAGGCGGCCGGCGCCACCGTCGAGCGGGTCTCGCTGCCCCACGCCGGGTACGGGCTGCCCGCGTACTACCTCGTCGCCCCGGCCGAGGCGTCGTCGAACCTCGCCCGGTTCGACGGGGTCCGGTACGGCCGCCGCGTCGACGCCGCCACCGCCGAGGCGATGAACGCGGCGACCCGGGGGGAGGGGTTCGGCCCCGAGGTCCGGCGCCGCATCATGATCGGGACGCACGCCCTCTCGTCGGGGTACGTCGACGCCTACTACCTCCAGGCCGCCCGCGTCCGGACGCTGATCGCCCGCGACTTCGCCACCGCGTTCGACCGCGTCGACGTCCTGATCAGCCCGACGGCGCCCGGGGTCGCGTTCCGCATCGGTGCGGTCGCCGATCCGCTCGCGATGTACCGCAACGACGTCGCCACGGTCCCGGCCTCGCTGGCCGGCGTGCCGGCCGTCTCGGTCCCGATCGGGACGGCCGACGACGGCGCCGGGTCGGGACCGCTCCCCGTCGGGCTCCAGATCATGGCGCCGCTCCGGGCGGACGACCGCTGCTACCGGGTCGCGCGCGCGGTCGAGGCCGTCGTCGGGTTCGACCCGGATCCCGCCGCCCACGGCGCGGGGGTCCGGCGATGAGCGCCTGGGAGACCGTCGTCGGGCTCGAGGTCCACGTCGAGCTCTCGACCGCGACGAAGATGTGGTGCGGCTGCCCGACGACGTTCGGCGACGCGCCGAACACGAACGTCTGCCCCGTCTGCTCGGGCCAGCCGGGGGCGCTGCCCGTCCCGAACGCGCGCGCGGTCCACGACGCGACGCTGCTGGGCCTGGCGCTCGGCGGGACCATCGCGCCGCGGTGCCGGTTCCACCGGAAGAACTACTTCTACCCCGACCTCGCGAAGAACTACCAGATCAGCCAGTACGACGTGCCGCTGGTCAGCGACGGCGTGCTCGAGGTCGAGGTCGAGCGCGACGGCGAGCTCGTGCTCGAGACGGTCCGCATCGAGCGGCTGCACATGGAGGAGGACACGGGGAAGTCGCTGCACCTCGGCGCGACCGGCCGGCTCCACGGCGCCGACCGCTCGGCGATCGACTACAACCGCTCGGGTGTGCCTCTGCTCGAGATCGTCTCGCGGCCCGACGTCCGCGATCCCGAGACGGCGCAGGCCTACCTCCGGGAACTGCAGGCGATCGTCCGGACCCTCGGGGTCTCGGACGCCCGGATGGAGGAGGGGTCCATCCGGTGCGACGCGAACGTCTCGGTCCGGCGTCCGGGCGAGCCGCTCGGCACGCGGTGCGAGATCAAGAACCTGAACTCGGTCCGGTCCCTCGGCCGCGCGATCGCCCACGAGGCCGCCCGCCAGATCGCCGTCCTCGAGGACGGCGGCAGCATCGTGATGGAGACGCGGCACTGGGACGAGGACGCCGGCGTCACGCGGACGCTCCGCCGCAAGGAGACGGTGACCGACTACCGCTACTTCCCCGACCCCGACCTCGTCGAGGTCACGACGTCGCCCCGGCGCGTCGCCGAGGTCCGGGCCGAGCTGCCCGAGCTGCCGGCCGCCGCCCGGGCCCGGCTGGTCGCCGCCGGCGTGCCGCGCGCCCAGGCCGCGACGGTCCTCGGCGGCGGGATGCTGGCGCTGCTCGACGCCGCGGTCGCGGCCGGCGCGCCGGCCCCCGCGGCGGCGAACTGGCTGGCCGGTGAGGTCACCGGCTGGCTCGCCGCCGAGGGCGTCGCCCTCGCCGACGCCGGCCTGACCGGGACCCACGTCGCGGAGCTGGTCGCGATGGTCGAGGAGGGGGCCGTCTCGGCCACGCAGGCGAAGCAGGTCCTCGCCGGGGTGCTCGAGGACCGCGGCGCCGCCGGGCCCCGCGCCGTCGCCGAGGCCCGCGGACTGTCGCAGCTGCGCGACGAGGGCGAGCTCGCCCGGGTCGTCGCCGAGGTCGTCGCCGCGAACCCCGACGCCGTCGCCGCCGTCCGGGACGGCAACGACCGCGCCATCGGGGCGCTGGTCGGACAGGTCATGCGGGCGACCGGGGGCAGCGCCGACCCGCGCCGGACGAACGAGCTGCTGCGGGCCGCGATCGGGTCCTGATCGCGCCGTGGGCCGGTAGAAGGGGAGGCGGACGGTGACGGGGGAGCGGGGGACGTACGACCACGTGGTCGTCGGGGCCGGCTCGGCCGGCTGCGCCGTCGCCGCGGGGCTGGCCCGTGCCGGCGCCCGCGTCGCGCTGATCGAGGCCGGCCCACCGGCCCGCGACCCGCGGCTGGGGATCCCGGCCATGGCCGCCGACCTCTGGTTCGGCCGGCACGACTGGGCGGTCCCGACCGCGCCCCAGCCCGGGCTCGACGGCCGCGTCGACACGTGGCCCCGCGGACGCGTCGTCGGCGGGTCGTCCGCGATCAACGCGATGATGTGGGTCCGCGGGGTCGACGCCGACTACGACGGCTGGGCCGCGGCCGGTGCGACCGGCTGGGACGCGACGACGATGCGCGGGCTGCTCCACGGCCTCGAGGACGACGAGCGCGGCGCGACCGCGCACCGCGGCGTCGGCGGTCCCGTCCGCGTCGAGCGGCAGCGCGACCCGCGTCCGGTGACGCTGGCCTTCCTCGACGCCTGCGGCGAGCTGGGCATCCCCGTCGTCGACGACTACCACGCCGAGGAGGGGGCGGCGCTCACGATGGTCACGCAGCGCCGCGGCCGGCGGTGGTCGGCGGCCGACGCGTTCCTCGTCCCGGCCCTGGCCGACGTCGGGGATCGGCTCACCGTCCGGACCGGGGCGACCGTGTCCCGCGTCGTCGTCGCCCACGGCCGGGCCGTCGGCGTCGAGCTGCTCACCGGGCGGTTCCGCGAGGTCGTCCGGGCCGAGGGCGAGGTGATCCTCTGCGCCGGGGCCGTCGCGTCGCCGGCGCTGCTCTGGCGCTCCGGCGTCGGACCGGCCGACGAGCTGCGCGCGCTCGGGCTCGGCGTCGTCGTCGACGCGCCCGGCGTCGGGGCGGACCTCCAGGACCACGTCGCGTCCGGGATGGTCGTCGGGACCGCCGGCGGCAGCCTCCACGGCGCCGACCGCGATCCGCGGGTGCTCGCGTCCTGGCTGCTGCGGCGGCGCGGACCGGCGACGTCGAACCTCGGCGAGGCGCTGGCGCTGCTGCGGACCTCCGAGGACGAGCCGGCGCCGGACGTCGAGCTCCTCGCGATCCCGGCCCCGATGCTGGACCACGGCCGGACGCGGTTCCCCCGGCACGGGCTGACGGTCGCCGCGATCGTCCTCGTCCCCGAGAGCCGCGGGCGCGTCACCCTCGCGGCGGCCGATCCGCGCCGGCCGCCCCGCGTCGCACCCGGGACGTTCGAGGACCCCGGCGGCGTCGACCTGCGCCGGATGGTGACGGGGCTCCGGACCGTCGAGGCGCTGCTCGGGACGCGGGCGCTCGGTGGCCGCATCGAGGAGCGGCTGGTCCCGTCGGCGCCGGCCACCGACGACGCGGCGCTCCGGGCCCACGCGCGAGCGACGGGGCAGACGCTGTACCACCCGGTCGGGACGTGCCGCATGGGGTCCGACGACCGGGCGGTCGTCGACCCCGCGCTGCGCGTGCGGGGCGTCGACGGGCTCCGTGTCGCGGACGCCTCGGTGATGCCGCGGATCGTCCGGGGGCACACGAACGCCGCTGCCATGGCGATCGGGGTCCGTGCGGCGGCGCTGGTCGGAGCGGCCTGACCTACCCTCGCCCCGCGCCGGCCCCGACGGCGCCCCGGAGGCGGTGATGGTGCTCGAGCGGATCGCCGGCCCGTCCGACCTCCGCACCCTCGGTCCGGACGACCTCGCGACGCTGACCGACGAGCTCCGCGAGGCGGTCGTCGCGGCCGTCGCCCGAGCCGGCGGCCACCTCGGTTCCAACCTCGGCGTCGTCGAGCTGACGGTCGCCCTGCACCGGGTCCTGAACTCGCCGCACGACCGCATCGTCTGGGACACCGGCCACCAGGCGTACGTCCACAAGATGCTGACCGGTCGGGCCGACGACTTCACGTCGCTCCGCACCGCGGGTGGGCTCTCCGGCTATCCGTCGCGGGCCGAGTCGCCGCACGACCACGTCGAGAACTCGCACGCCTCGACCGCGCTGTCCTGGGCGGCGGGGCTGGCCTGGGCCGAGCGCGCCCGGCCGACGGTCCCGCCCCGCCGCACCGTCGCGGTCATCGGCGACGGGGCGCTGACGGGCGGGATGGCGTACGAGGCGCTGAACAACCTCGGGCACCACGGCCTGCCGGTCCTCGTCGTCGTGAACGACAACGGGCGGTCCTACGCCGAGACGGTCAGCCGCCTGCCGCAGCGCATCGCCGAGATCCGGACCGACCCCCGGTACCGCCGGCTCCGCGACCGCCTCGACGACGTCGTGGCCCGGCTGCCGGCCAGCGGCCTCGCCGCGCGCGTCCGGGACGCCAACCTCCGCGCGCTGAAGACCGCCGTCTCCGAGGCCCCGGCCCTGCAGTCCTTCGTCGAGGCCCTCGGCGTGCGGTACCTCGGGCCGTTCGACGGGCACGACGTCGCCGTCGTCGAGCGGGCGGTCCGCGACGCGCTCCGCCTGGACACCCCCGTCCTCCTGCACGTCCTGACCGAGAAGGGCCGCGGGTACGGGCCGGCCGAGACCGACCCCGAGAAGCGGCTCCACGACACGTCGGCCTTCGACCCCGAGACCGGCCCCGCGCCGTCGGGCTCGCGGTCCTGGACGGCGGCGTTCAGCGACGCGCTGGCCGGGGCGATGGAGCGCCGCGACGACGTCGTCGCGATGACCGCCGCGATGCCCGGATCGACCGGGCTGCTCGCGGTCGAGCGGCGGTCCCCGGGTCGGGTCATCGACGTCGGGATCGCCGAGCAGCACGCCGTGACCAGCGCCGCGGGTCTGGCGCACGCCGGGATGACGCCGGTGCTCGCGGTCTACTCGACGTTCCTCGCCCGCGCGTTCGACCAGGCCAACCTCGACGTCGGCCTGCACGGCGAGCACGTCGTGCTCGTCCTCGACCGCGCCGGCGTCACCGGGGACGACGGACCGAGCCACCACGGCGTCCTCGATCTGGCCCTGACGCTGCGCATCCCGGGCATGACGGTGCTGGCTCCGTCCTGCGAGCAGGACCTCCGGGCGCTGCTCGACGCGGCGCTGGAGCTCGACGGTCCCGTCGCGCTGCGGTTCCCGAAGGGGACGGTCGTGCGGGCCGACGCGCTGGGTCCGCGGGCCGGCGCGCGGCTGACCGCGCCGCTCTCCGCCCGCCGCCTCCACGAGGGGGCCGACGCCTGCGTGCTGGCGGTGGGGGACCGGGTCCGGCCCGCGGTCGCGGCCGCCCACGCGCTGGCCGCCGAGGGGCTGGCCGTCACCGTCTGGGACGTCCGCTCGGTCCGGCCGGCCGACCCCGCGATGATCGCCGACGCCGCGGCGGCCCCACTGGTCGTGACCGTCGAGAACGGCGTCGTGGCCGGCGGGGCCGGCGCCGAGCTCGCGGACCGGATCGCCGCGGCGGTCGGCCCGACCGCGGTGCCGCCCGTCCTGCGGCTGGGGGTCCCGACCCGGTACGTGCCCCACGGGGACGCCGGTCGCATCCTCGCGGACCTGGGGCTCGACGCCCCCGGCATCGCCGCCGCCGTCCGGGCCGCCGTCGCCGCGGGCCGGGAACGCCCGACCGCCGCCCGGTCCTGAGGGCTATGCTCGGCCCGATGCGGCCGCAGCGGCCGCCGCTCCGCGTCACCGGGGGTCCCATGCGCCAGCGGGTCGTCCTCACCGCGCGCCGGACCGCCGTCCTGCGCGGACTCCTCGTACTGCCCTAGCGCGCGCGTCCCCTCCCGACGCGCGCGGACCTCCCTCGACGGGAGGTCCCGTCGTGAAGGGGCCGGGGACCTGGAGGTCGTCACCATGCGGATCACCGGGGCCGAGGCCGTCATGCGGACCCTCGAGGCGCTCGGCGTCGACACCGTGTTCGGCTACCCGGGCGGCGCCATCATGCCGGCCTACGACACGCTGCTCGACGCCGGCATCCACCACGTCCTCGTCCGCCACGAGCAGGGCGCGGTCCACATGGCCGAGGGGTACGCGCACGCCACCGGCCGGGTCGGCGTCTGCATCGTCACCTCCGGCCCGGCGGCGACGAACCTCGTCACGGGCCTGACCGACGCGATGATGGACTCGATCCCGGTCCTCGCGATCACCGGACAGGTCGCGAGCACCGCGATCGGCACCGACGCCTTCCAGGAGGCGGACGTCACCGGCATCACGATGCCGATCACGAAGCACAACGAGCTGGTCCGCAGCGCCGACCGCATCCGGGACGCCATCAAGGAGGCGTTCCACGTCGCCCGCACCGGCCGGCCGGGTCCGGTCCTCGTCGACCTCCCGAAGGACGTGCTGAACGCGACGGTCGAGTGGGAGTGGGACCCGGACGTCGACCTGCCGGGGTACCGGCCGACCGTCCGCGGTCACGGCCGCATGCTCAGCGAGGCGCTCGAGCTGATCGGCGCCGCGACACGGCCCGTCATCTACGCCGGCGGCGGTCTGGTCCGTGCCGGGGCCGACGCCGAGCTCCGCGCCTTCGCCGAGCGGCTGGGGCTCCCGGTCGTCACGACGCTGATGGCCCGCGGGGTGATCCCCGACACGCACGAGCTGGCCCTCGGCATGCCCGGCATGCACGGGCACTACACCGCGATCCGGGCGCTGCAGGAGGCGGACCTGCTGGTCGTCCTCGGGGCGCGGTTCGACGATCGTGTCACGGGTCGCCTCGACGCGTTCGCGCCGCACGCCCGCGTCGTGCACGTCGACGTCGACCCCGCCGAGATCGGGAAGAACCGCGAGGCCGACGTCCCGCTGGTCGGTGACGTGAAGATCGTGCTCGGGCAGCTGCTCGAGCTGCTCGACGACCTCGCCGCGAAGGGCCGGGGCGACGAGTCCGTCCCCGACGTCGCCGCCTGGCGCGCGCACCTCGCCGCGATGGCCGAGGCGCACCCGCTGCGGTGCGAGCAGCCCGACGAGGGCGTGCTGAAGCCCCAGACGGCCATCCGGGCCATCCACGCCGCCTGGGGCGACGACGCCGTGTACGTCGCCGGCGTCGGCCAGCACCAGATGTGGGCCAGCCAGCTGATCCCGTACTCCCGCGGCGGGCAGTGGATCAACTCGGGCGGGCTCGGGACGATGGGGTTCGCCGTGCCGGCCGCGATCGGGGCGAAGGTCGGCGTCGGCCGCGACGTCCCGGTCGTCGCGATCGACGGGGACGGCTGCTTCCAGATGACGCTCCAGGAGCTGGCGACCGCGGTCCAGCACGACATCCCCGTCGCGTTCTGCGTCATCAACAACGGGTACCTCGGCATGGTCCGCCAGTGGCAGACCCTGTTCTACGAGGACCGGCTCTCGCAGGTGACGCTGCCGCAGGACCTCCCGGACCTGATGAAGCTGGCGGACGCCTACGGCATCCCCGGCTTCCGCGTCGACCGGGTCGAGGACCTGGCCGCCACGGTCGAGAAGGCCGCGGCGATCACCGACCGCCCGGTCCTCGTCGAGTTCCGCGTCGACCCCGACGAGATGGTGTTCCCGATGGTCCCGTCCGGCGCGTCGAACGACGAGGTCCTCGAGTCCGCCGAGGAGTGGCACGCGCGCCGGCTGGCCGCGGCCGGCGTGGAGGGCGAGTGATGGCGCGCGACCGGCACATCCTCGGGGTCCTCGTCGAGAACCGCCCGGGCGTCCTCGCCCGCATCTCGGGCATGTTCGCCCGGCGCGGCTACAACATCCACTCGCTCGCCGTCGGTCCGACCGAGGACGACGCGGTCTCGCGGCTCACGATCGTCGTCGGCACGGAGGCCGTCCAGCTCGAGCAGATCGTGAAGCAGCTGAACAAGCTGGTCCACGTGCTGAAGGTCATCGAGCTCGGCGACGACGCCGTCGCCCGCGAGCTGCAGCTCGTCAAGGTCGACGCCGGACCCGAGACCCGGTCGCGGATCATCGAGATCGCGGACGTGTTCCGGGCCCGCGTCGTCGACGTCGGCCTCGACACCGTCACGATCGAGGCGGCGGGGAACCCGCGGAAGCTCGAGGCGATGCTCGACCTGCTCCGGCCGTTCGGCGTGCGCGAGTTCGTCCGCAGCGGGACCATCTCGCTCTCGCGCGGCAGTCGCAGCATCAGCGACGGCTCCCGGGCCCGCATCCGCCGGGTCGTGTGAGCGGCCGGGCATGACGACGCCCGCCCCGCGGCGGATCGACTGGCGCTGGCGGATCATCATCGCGATCCTCGTGCCCCTGTTCCGGCTGGCGCGGTGGCGCATCGACGTCCAGGGCCTGGAGCACGTCCCGCGGTCCGGCCCCGGGCTGGTCGCGTTCAACCACCACAGCTACACCGACTTCATCATGCTGGCCTGGGGGCCGGTCCTGCGGCTCCGGCGGCCGGTGCGGTTCCTCGCGAAGCGCGAGGTCTGCGACAGCCGGTGGATCGGGTGGGTGACGCGGTGGATCGCCGCGATCTGCGTCGATCGCGGCTCGACGACGGCGCGGGCCGGTGCGCTCTCGGCCGCGGTGGACGCGCTGCGGGCCGGCGACCTGGTCTCGATCGCGCCCGAGCAGACGATCTCCGAGTCCTTCGACCTGCTCCCGTTCCGCAGCGGCGTCGCCCGGCTCGCGATCGAGACGGGCGCGCCGATCGTCCCCTGCGTCGGCTGGGGCTCGCACCGGTTCCTCACGAAGACCGGGCGCGGCCGCCGGATGCTGGGGCTGCCCGTCACCGCCCGTTTCCTCCCGCCGCTGACCCCGCGCCCGGGGGAGGACGCCGCCGCCCTGACCACCCGGCTCCGGGACGCGATGGCCGCCGCGCTCGCGGAGGTCCAGGGGACGTACCCCGACGGTCTGCCCGCGGGCGCGCCCTGGGTCCCGGCGCGGCTCGGCGGCGGGGCCCGGACCCACGCCGACGTGCTGGCCGAGCACGAGGCCCGGGTCCGGGCCTGGGCCGAGGGCCGCGACGGCACCGCGCCGGACGGCACCGCGCCGGACGGGGCCGGCGCGTGAGCGGTCCCGACCCGGCCGCCCCGCGGCCCGGCCGGCTCTACCGGCTGGTCGTCGCCGTCGTGTTCGGCCTCATGCGGCTGCTGCGGTGGCGCATCGAGGTAGAGGGGCTCGAGCACGTCCCGACGCGCGGCGGGACCGTGCTGATCGCGAACCACCTCAGCTACGTCGACTTCTTCACCGTCGGCCGCGCGCCGTACGAGCGGCTGGCCCGACCGATCCGGCTGCTCGGGAAGGCCTCGCTGTTCCGGACGCCCGTCCTCGGCACGATCATGCGCGCCGCCGAGCACATCCCCGTCGAGCGCGGCGCCGGCGCGGGGGCGCTCTCGGCCGCGATCGACGCGCTGCACCGCGGCGAGCTGATCGGGGTGCTGCCCGAGCAGACGATCTCCGAGTCGCTGGAGCTGCTGCCGTTCAAGACCGGGGCGGTCCGCATGGCGCAGCTGGCCGGCGCACCCCTCGTCCCGGCCGTGTCCTGGGGGACCCAGCGGGCGTTCCCGGTGTACGGCCCCCACCGACCGGCGTGGGGGCTGCCGGTCCTCGTCGCGTACGGCCCGGCGCGGACCGTGCCGGCCGACGCCGACCCGGTCGTCGTCACGGCGGAGCTCCGCGACGAGATGGCCGTCATGCTCGACCGTCTGCAGCACCGGTACCCCGACGGCCTACCGTCCGGGGCGCGGTGGGTCCCCGCCCGGCTCGGAGGCGGGGCGCCGACCGTCGCGGCGGCGACCGCACGGCTGGCCGCCCTCGAGGAGCGGTGGCGCGGGCGCCTGGAGCGCCGTCGGCGCCGGACGGACCGACGCGGGACCGCGTCGTGAGCGGGGTGGCGATGGACGCGGTGACGCGGGACGGCGCGACGGATCTCGTGGTCCGCACTGCGACGCCCGACGACCTCCCGGCCGTCGCGGCGATCTTCACGCACTTCACGCTCCGCACGACCGTCACGGTCAGCACCGAGGTCCGGACCCCGCGCGAGTGGCGCGACCGGTACGACGCCGAGGTCCGGGACGGGCCGTACCACCTGCTCGTCGCGGAGCGGGCCGGGTCCGTCGTCGGGTACGTCGAGACCCAGCGGTTCCGCCTCAAGCCGGCGTACGACCGCTCGGTGGAGCTCTCGATCTACGTCGCCCCCGACGAGGGCCGCGGCGGCATCGGGTCGGCGCTGTACCGCACCCTGTTCGCCCGCCTCGCGGAGGAGGGTCGGATGCACCGCGCCTTCGCGATAGTGACCCTGCCCAACGAGGCCTCGGTCGCGTTCCACCTCGCGCAGGGGTTCCTGCACCGGGGGACGCTGACCGGCGCCGCGTACAAGTTCGGGTCGTACCTCGACATCGCGTACTTCGAGCGGGCGCTGTGACCGAGGGGCCGACCACGGCCGAGCGGGCCGGGGGACCCGCGGCGTTCGTCCGCCTGGTCGAGGCCTTCTACGCCCGCGTCGAGACCGACGAGGTCCTCCGTCCGATGTACCCCGAGGACCTCGAGCCGGGGAAGCGCCGCCTGGCGCTGTTCCTCGCCCAGTACTTCGGCGCCGGTCCGGTGTACGCCGACGAGCGCGGTCACCCGAGGCTCCGGATGCGCCACGCCCCGTTCCCGATCGACCCCGGGGCCGGGCTGCGATGGGCGACGCACATGCTGGCCGCCGTGGCCGAGCAGGACTGGCCCGACGACGTCGTCGCCGAGGTCGAGACGTACGTCCGCCGCGCGACGCCGACGCTCGTGAACCGGCTGCCGACGCCCGGTCCGCCGGACCGTCCGTCGGGGGGTGACGGGCCGCAGCGTTAGGCTCCCGGCCCACCGAGCGGAGCGCGCATGAAGGTCCTCGTCGCCGACCCCCTCGCCCCCGCGGGCGTCGAGACGCTGGCCGTCGACCACGACGTCGACGTCCTGACGGACCTCGCGAAGGACGAGCTGCTCCGGGTCATCGGGGAGTACGACGCGATCGTCGTGCGGTCCCAGACGCAGGTCGACGCGGACGTCGTCGCCGCCGGCCGCAACCTGAAGGTCATCGCGCGGGCCGGCGTCGGGCTCGACAACGTCGACGTCGACGCCGCGACCCGCAGCGGCATCATCGTCTGCAACGCCCCGCAGTCGAACGTCATCTCGGCAGCCGAGCACACCGTCGCGCTGCTGCTGGCCCTGGCCCGCAACGTCCCGCAGGCCCACGGCGCGCTGGTCGCGGGCCGGTGGGAGCGGAGCCGCTGGACCGGCGTCGAGCTGTACGGCCGGACCCTCGGGGTGCTGGGGCTCGGACGCATCGGGGCGCTGGTCACCGAACGGCTCCAGGCCTTCGGCATGGACGTCGTCGCGTACGACCCGTTCATCTCGCCCGAGCGCGCGGCGCGGCTCGACGTCGAGCTGCTGCCCTCCGTCGAGGCCGTGCTGGCCCGGGCCGACGTCGTCACCGTGCATCTGCCCCGGACGCCCGAGACCGCGAACCTGCTGGACGCCGACCGGCTCGCGCTGATGCGGCCGGGCGCGCTGCTGCTGAACGTCGCCCGCGGCGGGCTGGTCGACGAGACCGCGCTGGCCGAGGCGCTCCGCGAGGGCCGGCTCGGCGGCGCCGCGATCGACGTCTTCGCGAAGGAGCCGGCGACCGACTCCCCGCTGTTCGGGCTGGACAACGTCGTCGTCACCCCGCACCTCGGCGCCTCGACAAACGAGGCGCAGGACAAGGCCGGCACGCAGGTCGCCGAGTACGTGAACCTCGCGCTGGCCGGCGAGTTCGTGCCGTCGGCCATCAACATGCAGGGCGGGCCGCTCGACGACGAGCTGCGGCCGTTCCTCCCGCTGACCGACCACCTCGGTCGGATGCTGACGTCGCTCGCCGACGACGGCATCACCGGCAGCATCACCGTCGAGTTCCTCGGCGCGATCGCCGCCTCGGACTGCCGCATCCTCGGCATCGGCGTGCTGCGCGGGCTGCTCTCGGCGGCCTCGGGCGAGCCCGTCACGCTGGTCAACGCCCCCGTCATGGCCGAGCACCGCGGCATCAGCGTCCGCGAGGTCAACGACCCGCAGTCGAAGGACTACGTCTCGCTGATCCGGGCCAGCTGCGTCCGGCGCGACGGCTCGACGGTCCGCGTCGCCGGCACGGTCCTGCAGCCGGGGGACCGGGCCCGCATCGTCGAGGTCTGGGGCACGCCGATCGACGTCGAGCCGACCGCCCACATGGCGTTCTTCCGGTACGAGGACCGCCCGGGCGTCATCGGGACCATCGGGACGGGATGCGGCGAGGCCGGCGTCAACATCGCGGCCGCGCAGGTCGGACGGCGGGCGGACCGCAGCGAGGCGATCATGGCGCTGGCGCTCGACGCGGCGCTGACCCCGGACGTGCTGGCGGACATCTCGGGCCGGATCGGCGCCCGCGAGGGTCGGGCGATCAGCCTGCCCTGAGCCGGCGCCGCGGGCCGGCCGCAGCGCCCGCGGGCCGGCCGGCGCGCCTCAGGCGGTCGCGAGCAGGGCCAGCGCGACCAGGCCGTGCAGCGTCCACCCGAGCGTCCGCAGCGCGTGCGTCCGCACGAGCCGACGGTGCACGACCGGGTCGAACCCGCGGGCGAGCCGGGCGTGCGCCGGCACGCTGACGGTCAGCGTGACCAGGACCGGGACGGCGGCGGTCACCGCGGCCGCCGCGATCAGCCACGTCGCCGCGCCGGCCGGGGGCGCGAGCAGCAGCCAGAGGGTCGTCGCGCCCTGCACGGCCCAGGCCGGGCCGACGGCGACGGCCATGCGGGGGGCGTGTCCGGCCTCGTACGCGGGGAACTCGGACCGGCCGACGACGGCCATCAGCGGGTAGTTCACGAGCTGGACCGTCCAGGACAGGCCGGCCAGGAACCAGCCCGCGGCCGCCTGCGCGAGCAGCACCCCGTCCATCCCGCCTCCCCGCTCCTGGAGCGTACGCTCAAAGTTTGAACGCGCGTTGGTCGCCGGTGCGCCGGTCCGGCGCACCCCGTCCGGCATCATCGCACCCGCACGGCCGCTCCGCCGGCCGGCGTCCCGCCCGTCCGACCCGGAGGCACCCCTGCGCGTCGCCGCGGTCTTCCCCGGTCAGGGGTCGTTCGCCGTCGGGTGCACCGCCGCCTGGCGCGACGACGACCCGGACGGCGTCCTCGCGGCCGTCGGCGCCGCCGCGGACCTCGACGTCGTCGCCGAGGGTGAGCGCGAGGACACCGGGCGGTCGACGCGGCGCGGACAGCCGGTGCTGCTCGCCGCCTCGCTCGCGGCGTGGTCGGCGCTGGTCCGCGCCGGCGTCCGACCGGCGCTCGTCGCCGGCCACAGCCTCGGGGAGTACGCGGCGGCCGCCGCGGCCGGCGCGCTCGACGTCGCGTCGGCCGGACGGATCGTCGCGACCCGGGGCCGGGCGATGGCCGACGCCTGCACGGCCGGCGCCGGCGGCATGGCCGCGGTCGTCCGGCTCGAGCCCGAGGCGGTCGCGGCCCTCGTCGCCGAGATCGACGGGCTGACCGCCGCGAACGACAACGCGCCGGGCCAGGTCGTCGTCTCGGGCGACGCGGCCGCGCTGGCCCGCGCCCGCGAGCTGACCGAGGCCCGCGGCGGTCGGTTCGTCGTGCTGGACGTCGAGGGACCGTTCCACTCGCCGGCGATGGCGGCCGCCGTCGCCCCCGTCCGGACCGCCGTCGCCGCCGAGACCGTCGCCGACCCGACGGTCCCGCTCGTCAGCGGGTCGCTGGTGAGGGCGCTGCGGTCCGCGGCCGAGGTCGTGGGGTCGCTGGTCGACGGCATCCTCGCCCCGGTCCGGTGGCGCGAGGTCCAGCTGCACCTCGCCGCCGAGGGCGTCACCGACCTGGTCGAGGTCGGGCCGGGTCGGGTCCTCGCCGGCCTCGCGAAGCGGACCGTCCCGGGCCTGCGGGTCCACGCGGCCGGGACGCCCGACGACGTCCGGGCCGTCGCCGCGGCGGTGGCCGCATGATCGCGCGGGCCGTCGCCGTCCTCGGCCTGGGCGCGTACCTGCCCGACCGCGTCGTGACCAACGACGACCTCGCCCAGCACCTCGACACCTCGGACGAGTGGATCCGGACCCGGACCGGCATCCGCGAGCGGCACCACGCCGACGCGTCGCAGGCGACCAGCGACCTCGCGCTGGCCGCCGCCCGGGCCGCCCTCGACGACGCCGGGCTCGGGCCTGCCGACGTCGACGTCCTCATCGTGGCGACGACGACGCCGGACCATCCCGTCCCGGCGACCGCGCCGACGGTCGCGGCGGGGCTGGGCCTCGAGGTCGCGGCCTTCGACCTCAACGCGGCCTGCAGCGGGTTCGTCTACGGCCTCGACGTCGCGTCGCGGCTGGCCGAGGCCGGTGCGACGGTGCTGCTCGTCGGGGCCGAGACCCTGACCCGGTACGTCGACCCGGACGACCGTTCCATCGCCGTGCTGTTCGGGGACGGCGCCGGCGCGGTCGTCCTGCGGGCGCAGGAGGGGGCCGAGATGGGTCCCTTCGACCTGGGGTCGGACGGGACGGACATCTCGATGCTCTGGATGCGGGCCGGCGGGTCGCGCGAACCCTTCGACCCGGTCGCCCACGCCGATCCGTCCTCGCGCATCGGCATGCGGGGCGGCGACGTCTACCGCCACGCCGTGGCCCGGATGACGGCGTCGTCGCGGGCGGTGCTGGACGCGGCCGGGCGGGACGTCGCGGACGTCGACCTGATGGTCGGCCACCAGGCGAACCTCCGCATCCTCGCCGCCGTCGCCGAGCGGCTGGGGCTGCCCGAGGAGCGGTGCCAGGTCTCGGTCGACCGGCACGGCAACACGTCGGCCGCCTCGATCCCGCTGGCGCTGGTCGACGCGCGGGCGCAGGGCCGGCTCGAGCCCGGGACGCGGCTGCTCCTGACCGCGTTCGGCGGCGGGCTGACCTGGGGCTCCTGCCTGCTGACCTGGGGCGGCCGATGAGCGCCGACCGCGTCGCGATCGTCTCCGGCGCCACGGGGGCCATCGGCGCAGCCACCTGCCGGGCGCTGGCCGCCGCCGGCTGCCACGTCGCCATCGGGTACCGCTCCGACGCCGCCGCGGCCGCGGCGCTGGCGGAGGAGCTGGGGCCGGACGCGACCGCGGTGCCCCTCGACGTCACCGACCCGGCGTCCGTCGAGGCCGCGGTCGCGACCGCGACGGGGCTCGGCACCCTGGCCGTGCTCGTCAACAACGCGGGGGTGACCGGGGACCAGCTGCTGCTGCGCCTCGAGCCGGACGAGTTCGACCGCGTCCTCGACACCAACCTCCGGGGCGCCTACCTCCTGACCCGCGCCGCGCTCCGGCCGATGCTCCGCGCCCGCCACGGCCGGATCGTGAACGTCTCCTCGGTCGTGGCCCTGCGCGGCAACGCCGGCCAGGCCGCGTACGGCGCGGCGAAGGCCGGCCTGATCGGACTGACCCGCTCGCTGGCCCGGGAGGTCGCGCGGAAGGGCATCACCGTCAACGCCGTCGCCCCCGGCTACGTCGAGAGCGCCATGACCGCCGAGCTGCCCGACGAGGCCCGCGCGGCCCTCGTCGAGGGCGCGCCGATCGGCCGCGCCGTGACCGCCGAGGAGGTGGCGCACACCGTCGCGCACCTGGCCTCGCCCGGGGCCGGGGCGATCACCGGCGTCGTCCTGCCCGTCGACGGCGGCTTCGCCATCTAGACCCGCACCATCCGACCGCACCATCCGACCGCAGCACCCGACCGCACCAGTCAGGAGGACCCGATGAGCGACGACCTGCTCGAGACCTTCCGCACCATCCTCGCCGGGGAGTTCAGCGTCCCGGCCGACGAGATCACCTCCGACGCGACCTTCGAGGCCCTCGGGCTCGACTCGCTCGACGTGGTCGAGCTGACGCTCGTCCTCGAGGACAAGGTGGGGGTCAAGCTCGGCGACGAGGACCTCGAGGGCGTCCGCACCGTCGGCGACGCGATCGCGAAGGTGCAGGAGCGCCGAGCATGACCCCCGCCGGCGGGCCCGCCGGGGGCGACCGCGACGTCGTCGTGACCGGCATGGGCGCCATCACGCCCGCCGGTCGCGGCGTCGCGGCGACCTGGGACGGCGTGCTCGCCGGTCGCGCCACGGCCGCACCGGACGCGCGCCTCGCCGCCGCCGGCGCGCCCGTGGCGATCAGCTGCCGGGCGCCGGCGTTCGACGCCGACGCCGAGCTCGGACGCGGCACGACCCGCCGCCTCGACCGCTTCACGCAGCTCGCGCTGATCGCGACGCGGGAGGCCGTCGCCCAGGCCGGGCTCGTCGGCCCGGACGACCCGGACGCGATCGTCGCGACCGACCCGGACCGCGTCGGGATCGTGATGGGGTCGGGCATCGGCGGGGCCGAGACGTGGGAGTCCGAGTACGCGCGGCTCGCCGCCGAGGGGCCGTCCCGCGTCAGTCCCCTGTTCGTGCCGCGGATGCTCTCCAACACGGCGGCCGGGGTGATGGCGATCCGTGGCCGCGCCCGCGGCCCGAACCTCACCGTGAACACGGCCTGCGCGGCCGGGGCGTCCGCGATCCACATGGGTCGCGACCTCATCGCGGCCGGCGCGGCGGACGTCGTGCTGGCCGGCGGCGTCGAGGCCGGCATCACGACCATCGCGATCAGCGCCTTCGCCCAGATGGGCGCCCTCTCGACCAACCCGGACGCCGGCGGGGCCTCGCGGCCCTTCGACGTCGATCGCGACGGGTTCGTGATGGGGGAGGGGGCCGGCGTCGTCGTCCTCGAGTCGCGTGCGCACGCCCTGGCCCGCGGCGCCGCCCCGCTGTTCGTCGTCGCCGGCTGCGGCGCCTCGGCCGACGCCCACCACGCGACGGCCCCGCCGGAGGACGGCGCCGGGGCGGCGCTGGCGATGCGCCGGGCCATCTCGGACGCGGGCCTGGACCCGGCCGACATCGGGCACCACAACGCCCACGGGACCTCGACGCCGCTGAACGACGTCGCCGAGGCCCGGGCGCTGCACACCGTGTTCGGGGCGGCGGTCGACGGCCTCGCCGTCACGTCGACCAAGGGCGTGACCGGCCACCTGCTCGGCGCGGCCGGCGCGGTCGAGGCGATCCTCGCCGGACTGGCGCTGCGGGAGGGTCGCGTCCCGCCGACGGCGAACCTCACGACGCGGGATCCCGACATCCACCTCGACGTCGTCGCCGGCGCGCCCCGCGAGGTGGCGCTTCGGGCGGTGCTCTCGGCCTCGATGGGGTTCGGCGGCCAGAACGCCGCCCTGGTCCTGACGGCGGCCTGACGTGGCGACGGCGGCGGTCCCGGACCGCGAGGCGGGTGCGGGGCTGGGGGCCGAGCTCGGCGACGTCGGGGCCGAGGACCTGCGGCCGCCGGACGCCGCGGCCAGCCGGGTCGAGCGGTTCCTCGACGACGGCTCGTTCCTCGAGCTCGGCTCGGCCCGCGTGCACCGCGCCACCGGGTTCGGTCTCGAGCGCAAGCGCGTCCCGGGTGACGGCGTCGTCGCCGGGACGGGGACGCTGGACGGCCGGCCGGTCCACGTCTTCGCCCAGGACCGGTACGTGCTGGGCGGCTCGCTCGGCGAGGCGCACGCCGACCGCATCGCGGACACCATCGGACGGGCGCTCCGCGGCGGCACACCGGTCGTCGGCATCAACGACTCGGGCGGGGCCCGTATCCAGGAGGGCGTCGCGGCCCTCGACGGGTACGGCGCCGTGTTCCGCGCGAACGTCGCGGCCTCGGGGCGCGTCCCGCAGCTCTCGGTCGTGCTCGGCGCCTGCGCCGGCGGTGCCGTGTACTCGCCGGGGCTGATGGACCTGACGATCATGAGCGACGCGGCGACGATGTTCCTGACCGGCCCGCGCGTCGTGCGCGCCGTGACCGGCGAGGACGTCGACGCCCGGACGCTCGGCGGCCCCGAGGTCCACGGCGCGCGGACCGGCAGCGCGCACCTGCTCGCGCCCGACGACGACGCGGCGCTGGCGCTGGCCGGCCGGGTGCTGTCCTACCTGCCCTCGGCGGCCTGGCTGCCGGCCCCGGTCGTCGACCCCGTCGCCCCGGCGCACGACGACCCGGGCGCGTCGGTCCCGCGGGACCCGCGCGCCCCCTACGACGTCCGTGACGTCATCGCCGGCGTCGTCGACGGCGGCAGCTTCCTCGAGCTGCAGGAGCGGTGGGCCCGGAACCTCGTCGTCGGGTTCGCGCGAATGGAGGGCCGGAGCGTCGGCGTCATCGCGAACCAGCCGGCCTGGCTGGCCGGGGTGCTCGACGCCACCGCCAGCGAGAAGGGCGCACGGTTCGTCCGGATGTGCGACGCGTTCGGGCTGCCGCTGGTCGTCCTCGTCGACGTGCCCGGCTTCCTGCCCGGCAGCGAGCAGGAGCACGGGGGCGTCATCCGGCGCGGCGCGAAGCTGCTGCACGCCTTCACCAGCGCCACCGTTCCCCGCGTCAGCCTGGTCCTGCGCAAGGCCTACGGTGGCGCGTACATCGTGATGAACTCGCGGAGCATCGGCGCCGACGCGGTCCTGGCCTGGCCGGGGGCCGAACTGGCGGTGCTCGGCGCCGAGGGGGCGGCGGACCTGGTGTTCCGGCGCGAGCTGGAACGGCACCCCGAGCGGCGTGACGAGCTGATGACCCGGTACCGCGAGGACGCGATGGACGTCGGCGTCGCCGCGGGCCGCGGCAGCGTCAGCGAGATCATCGCCCCGGAGGACAGCCGCGAGGCGCTGCTGGGGCTGCTGCGGGCGCTCCGGGACGGCGCGCCGCGCGGCTTCGTCCACGACAACCTGCCGCAGTGACCGCGGTGGCGGACCCCGGGGACGAGCTCGTCCCGACCGTGCAGGCCCGGGTCGCGGCCGCGCTGCGGCCGGTGCTGCGGCGGTGGCTCCGCCTCGAGGTCGAGGGTCGCGAGCACGTCCCGATGACGGGTCCGGTGCTGATCGCGAGCACCCACCAGTCCCACGCCGACTCGCCGGCGATTGGGACGGCGGTGCCGCGGCCGATGCACTTCCTCGGCGACCGCCGGCTGATCGACTGGCCGGTCCTCGGACCGCTGCTGCCGCGGATGGGGATGGTCCCGCTGCACCGCGGCGGCGCGGACGCGGACGCGATGGACCTGCTGGCCCGGCTGCTGCGCGAGCGCGACGCCTGCATCGTGATCTACCCGGAGGGGTCCCGCAGCCGCGACGGGCGGGTCCACCGCCTCCGCAGCGGCCTGGCCCGGCTGGCCGCCGAGACGCAGGTCCCGGTCGTCCCGGTCGCCGTCGCCGGCATCCACGACGTCTGGCCGATCGGGCGGCGGCCGCGGCTGCGCGGCGGTCGGGTCGTCGTCCGGTTCGGTCCCGCGCTGGCCCCGCCGACGCAGGACGGTGGGTCCCGGCGCACGTTCAACCTCGCGCTCCAGGCCCGGCTGGCCGAGCTCGCGGGCACGACGACGGCCGACGACTTCTCCCCGGCGCACGGCGGGGAGGCCGCATGACCGGACCGAGCGTCGGGTGCGACGTCGTCGCCGTCGCGCGGATGCGCCGGCTGGTCGCCGACCGACCGGGCGCCCGCGAGCGCGTCTTCACCCCGGCCGAACTGGCCGACGCCGTCCGCGGCGACGTGGACCCCGACTCGGACGTGGCGATCGAGCGGCTGGCCGCCCGGTTCGCGGCGAAGGAGGCGGCCCGGAAGGCGCTGCGCGGGCGGGGTCCGGCGCTGCTCGCCGTCGAGGTCCGGACCGACCACGACGGCGCGCCCGAGCTCTGGGTCGACGGCCGCCGGACCGCGCTGGCCTGCTCGCTGTCGCACGACGCCGGCGTCGCCATGGCCGTCGTCGTCGCCACCCCCGAGGCCGTGGCCGACCTGACCACCTGACCACCGGACCACCCGACCGAGGAGGGCGGCGATGCTGCTCGAGGGACGCAGGATCCTGATCACCGGCGTGCTGGACACGCGCTCCATCGCGTTCCACGTCGCCGAGCAGGCGCTCGGGGCCGGGGCCGAGGTGGTCCTGACCGGGTTCGGGCGCGGACGACGGCTGACCCAGCGCGCGGCGACGCGGCTGCCCCGCGAGGTCGACGTCCTCGAGCTCGACGCGACGTCGACCGACGACGTCGCGGCCGTCGCGGCCGAGCTCGACGGACGCTGGGGCGCGCTCGACGGGGTGCTGCACGCCATCGCGTTCGCACCGGACACGGCGCTGGGCGGGAACTTCCTCACCGCGTCCTGGGAGGACGTCGCCACCGCCGTCCAGGTCTCGACCTACTCGCTGGTCACGCTCGGGGCCGGGTTCGCCGACCTGCTCGCGAAGGGCGACGCGCCCTCGGTCGTCGGCCTCGACTTCGACGCGACGGTCGCCTGGCCCGGCTACGACTGGATGGGCGTCGCGAAGGCCGGTCTCGAGTCGGCGAACCGGTACCTGGCCCGGGACCTCGGACCGCGCGGCATCCGCGTGAACCTCGTCGCGGCCGGTCCGCTGCACACCATCGCCGCCCACGGCATCGCCGGGTTCGAGAC
>Ga0075476_10000105_pt1 | contig 32065 bp, 30 predicted proteins | sample DEB08_DNA_5_FD_76339 | JGI IMG/M metagenome (GOLD analysis project Ga0075476, IMG submission 76339) | Aqueous microbial communities from the Delaware River and Bay under freshwater to marine salinity gradient to study organic matter... | ecosystem: Environmental > Aquatic > Marine > Coastal ...
GTAAAATCAAACTAAATAAGTTATAATTAGTTCAGGTCAAATGGTTTGCCCTTACCTGAAAAACAAGGGGTCGGCAGTTCGATTCTGCCTCTGGCCACAAATCAGTAAATTAAGAAATTACAAATTTGTTAATGTTTCTCATTTTTTTAATATGTATTAGTCAAAATACGGTTAGTTATGTAGATGATAACAAATTGTTTATTGCAAATGGTATTGGGGAGCTTGAAAATGAAACTATTATTAAAATTTCGGCAACAGAAGACTTAATAATCTTAGAAGAGATTAATATTCTGTAAATTAAATATTGTTTAAAATATTTTTAAAATAATATTTTTGATATTATTTGATGATGGATGGATTTACTGGAAAGTATCTTGGTTTCGATTTCTTTATAGACTTAAATTTTTTACTGTTACTGTTTTTTGCTTCAATTTTAGGAAGTTTGGTGAGATTATGTTTAATTTACATATTAAATCAAAGATTTTTGAATAATACTAATAATGCAATTTTGTATGCATTATTACCTCCCACAGGCTATTTGATAACAAGCATTATTTCCTCAAATATTGCATTATCACTAGGTATGGTAGGAGCTTTGTCAATTATTAGATTTAGAACTCCGGTGAAGAATCCAGCAGAATTAGTTTATTATTTTATGCTTATCACTTTAGGGATAGTTTTAAATGTAAATCAAAACTTTGCCGTTAATTTTACAATTTATGTATTAGGCATATCGTTTATATTATTTTTCGGTGTAAAACTACTTCAAAGTTTTGATTTATTTAAAACCTACAATTTTGATAACGACTATTACTTTTTAAATGTTGAAATTGACGACAAAAAAGAATATAAAAAATATCAAGATAATGAATACTTGCAACATCTTTCATACGACAATCAAAAAACTCTTATGATTTTTAAATCAAGTAACAAAAAATATCTCTACGATTTAATTGATGAATTTAAACAAGATAATCTAATTTCATATTCATTAGATTTAAGCTCGGATGAAAATTAAAAAATCATTTTTTTTATTACTTTTTATTTGTTGTATTTCTCCAAATTCGGGGGAAATTCATTTAAATAACAAATTTGACAATAGCTTGTTAGATGACTCAATAATTACATACTGTAATGACCTTGATTTTGAAGTATTTTCAGGCTTAAAATATTCAGATATTAAAACACTTAAAATTGAAACTCCCAAAAGCTTAGCGTGGTATAAAAATTTATCTGAAGCGTTTATTGATGGCGGAGACTACCCAACTGGTTACATAAAAAATAAATATAAGGAAACTTTCTATGCAAACATTTCTGTAATTTATGAGGATTTTCAATGTGATTTTAAATCAGATATAAGAATCTCAGGTGATTGGAAAGATCACATAGATATTGAAAAAAGAATTTCTTCATTAGATGTAAAACTATTAGATGGAAATATTTTCGGGGTTACTAAATTTAAATTATTGCTTCCTCACACAAGACGATCAGATAATGAAATTATAACTACAACAATATTTTCAAACATGGGGTTTATATCTCCACAGACTTTCTACGTAAATGTAAATCTAAATGGCTTTGATAGTTCAAGATATATATTTCAAGAAAAGGTTGCAAAAGAATTAATTGAAAGAAGTGGATTTAGAGAAGGCCCATTAGTTGAAATAAATGAAAAATATTATTGGGAGACTAGTACAGGACTTCCTTTCCGAGAGGAAGGGTTAATATTTACTAATGCAAAAGCTTTAAATCTTTACTGGGCGAGGAGAAGTGATGTAAATTCATATATTACATTACTTGCTTTAGAAAAGTTAAACAGAGGTTTATTTTCGACAATTAATTCAAATTATGATTATATTAATTATCCTGAACTTTCTGAACAATATCAAAAGCTATACGAATATGACGCTCTAGCATTAAGCCTAGAAGCTGGCCATGCTTTAAGAAATCATAATAGAAAATTTTATTATGACAGAATTAATGAAACTTTTGAACCCATATATTACGATGGAAACTCAAATATTTTAATTAATGAAAAAATAGAGAATGTCACAATGACTAAAGACATTCCTATATTAAATTATTATGAAACACCTAACGATCTTGGTATAGCAGCAACAATCTTATTAAACAAAATTAACAATAATCAGTTAAATACAAACAATTTATTTAACGAATTAATTCAAAAAGGAGCAAGTGTAACATTTTTAGAAGTTGATAATGCTATATCCAGAATGTTGTTAAACCTAAAACACATTTCAACCTTTCAAAATGAAAAGAAATTAAAAAATGATAATAGTTTGAGTTTTAGTAAATATATAGAAGTTGCCGAAAAAGTTATATTTTATGATTTTACTTCTGAGTTATTTACAGTATGTGATAGCAAAATTAAAAATTGTAATTTATTAGCTAATGAACAAAAAATTAATATATTCGATAAAGAAAATAAAATTATAAAAAGCAATAATTTTATTGGTTTTTCTAAAAATTTAAATGAAGATAAAAAAGATTTAAAAAAAATAGAACTTAAGAATTTTAAAATATTTTATGTTGGAAGTCCTCAGATTTACTTCGATGAAGATAAAAAAATAATAGAAATTATTTTATTAAATTCTGATGATAGAGTCTTGTTTAAAAACTCTCAAGTTCCCGATTATCATATCATTATCAATTCCAATATGAATATTCCAGATAATTTTGATAGTAGATACAATGAAAACCTATTAACTGGGTGTGTAACATTTTATAATGTCGAATTTAAAAATACAATAATTGAATCAGCGAATTCAGTATGCGAAGATTCTTTAAATTTTATTGATGTATTTGGTGAAGTAGATCAAATATTAATTAATAATTCTTTTCAAGATGCATTTGATATTGATTTCTCAAACTTATCTATAAAAGAAATCACTATAAATGATTCTGGAAATGACTGTCTTGATATTTCTGGCTCAAAAATAAATATTGAAAGTATTAATTTTCTAAATTGTAAAGATAAAGGAATATCAATTGGAGAAGATTCAAAAATAAATATAGAAAATGTATACTTAAAATCTGCGAGCATTGGAATTGCAGTAAAAGATTCTTCTACTACTGAATTAAAAAATTTTAATAGTGAAAAGGCGGATATTTGTTTTGCAATTTATAGAAAAAAACAAGAGTTTGGACCTAGCTATTTGAATATTGAAAAAAATAATTGTGTTGGGACAATAGATTATCAGGTACAGAATGGTTCAAAATATGAAAACTGAAAAAAGAAGTGAAATTAAATATGTATTCAACAATAAAGAATTGAATAACTTTATATCATCTTATAATTTAGATGAAGCATTGTATCCTGATCGATTAATTTCAAGCATTTATTTTGACACAATTAATTTTGATTTATATAAGAATTGTTTGTTTCAAGATTCAGACAATTATAAGGTGAGAATAAGATACTACAACAATAATTTAGCTAAATTAAGTAAGGAGGTAAAATATACTAAGCCAAATGGTAAGTCTAAATCTATAAAAAAGCTAGATTTAAACTCTGAACTTCCTTCTACAGTAATATTTAAAAATCAATTACTTAAACAAGCTTCAAAAGTTGAATACAAAAGACAGTATTATAAATTTAACAACTCAAGGATTACTATTGATACAAATATACATTATATGTCTGTAAATTATAGGACTTATGTAACAAAAAATATTAATGAAAACCTTAATATTGTTGAATTTAAGTTATTAAAAGAAAACAATTTTGAAATATTCAATGATTTACCCAGTTCACCAACATCATATTCAAAATTTAAACAATCTATAAAGAAGCTCTATAATATTTACTAAAAATTGAAAAAGGGCTTTCTGCGTCCAGTAAGTATGAAAACCTATTATCTGATAGAAAGATTTAAAGATATATATTGGGTCAAAACTGGGTCACACTCAAAAAAAGTCTCTATTATTTACTACTCATTGCATTTTGGAGTCTCTTGTAAACGAGCGATAATCCACAACGTATATGTTAAAACAAAAAAAGGACAAATGGTTAGCCCATATCTGAAAAACAAGGGGTCGGCAGTTAGATTCTGCCTCTGGCCACAATAAACATAGGCTCTATTGGTCTTCACAAATAAACAAGAAAAAACTATGACCATTTCTTGGACCAAAATTTTAAACAATTATATGCTATTATATTTTACAGAAAATGATAGATCTTCTTTATCATGCTATGAAAATTCAGAAAATAAATTCTTTAATTCATATTGGCGGACACAAAGGGCAAGAAATAGATAGTTATAAATCATTAGATCTTGATAAAGTTATAATTTTCGAACCAATTAATGAATTTGCAGATGATATTGAAAATAAAATAATTGATTTACCTAATTTTGTTTTACATAGGTGTGCTTTAGGAAATCAAAATTCAGAAAAATTAATTTATATCGCAGATAAAGGAAAAGATGATGATTCTGGAAGTACTTCTTTAAAAAAACCTAGAATTTCAAATGTAACATTTTCTGAATCTCGACTTATTGAAGTTAAAAAGTATTCAAGTTTTAAATATTCAAAAATAGATATTGCAATACTTGATACACAAGGGTATGAGTTGGAAGTTCTTGAAGGTTTTGAAAATTTAATCAACACTTTTAAATTTTTAATTGTAGAGTTTTCAAATTATGAAGGATATAAAAATCAAACCATTTATAAAGATTTAAATAATTTTCTTTGTTTAAATAATTTTTCATTTGTTAAGCAAAATAAAAAAGTTCTAAAAGTAATTCCAAGTATTCAGTCAGGAAGTTATGGTGATGCTTTATATATAAACAATAAATTTATTAATAGAATTTCAATTTCAAAAGCAAAATTTAAGTATTTCTTTTTAAACAATTTTTTAATAGATTTTTTTATAAAGTATACAAAATTAGAATTTTGGAAAAGGAAAGTAAAAAATTTATTAGTAAATTTTAAAACTATGACCAAACTATGACACGCTCACTTTTGAAGTCTCTTTTAACCTACGCTAACTGCGATATATTGGCTCTGTATAACGAGCGTATATTCAAACAGAATAAGTTATAACCAACTAAGGTCAAATGGTTAGCCCATATCTGAAAAACAAGGGGTCGGCAGTTAGATTCTGCCTCTGGCCACCAATAGCTATAAATCTTATTTTTACTAGCTTTCAAAGTAACTAAATGTTCACATAAATTGTAATATTAAAGAAACATAAATAATTAAAAAGTGATTTCATATGTATTTAATAACAGGAAGTAGTGGGTTTATCGGTCAAAATCTTATTAATAACCCTGTATTTCTAAAAAATAAAACATATTTGTTAACAACATCAAACTATAAAAATAAAAAATTTGAAGTAATAAATTATCAAAATTTTAAGAGTTTAAACAAAATTGAGTATTTAATACATTTGGGTGACTTTATACCAAAAAATAGCTTTGATTTAAAGAAAAGAAACAAAAAAGAATATGACAAAGCAAAATTTATTTCTAAAAATTTACTGAATAAACTTGAAAATTTAAAAAAAATAATTTATTTATCATCTATTGATGTTTATGGATATCAAGATAAATTATTAGATGAGAATTCAAGAACCATACCTCAGACACATTATGCAGTTCATAAATTAAAATCTGAAAAGTTATTGATTGATCACTGTTCAAGTTCAAAAAATACTTCACTTTTAATTATTAGGCTTGGTCACACTTATGGCCCAGGAGAGATTAAATTTGAAAAATTAATACCAAATTTAATTAAAAGTAGCCTGAATAATACCCCATTATTTTTTAATGGCAATTTTGAAGATGAAAGACCTTATCTTTATATACAAGATTTAGTAAAGATAATTGTTCAGGCTTTAAATTTAAACACAAACAATATAGTTAATGTAACCGGTATCAATCAAATAAAAGTTAAAGAATTAATAAACTTAATCGAAAATATTAGTGGAAAAAAAATTGAAATTATTAGTAATCAAAAAAAAGAAATCACGAAGCTTATGTTTAACAATGAGATGCAAAATAAACTTTTTAGATTAAGTTACACAACTTATAACGAAGGTTTGAAAAATCAATATGAAAATTTTAAGAGTTTGTTAATTTAGCAGTAAAAAATAAAAAAAACTTACTAATTACAAAAACCCTATTTAATACTGTGAAGTTGTGATGTTGTGAACTTAAAAACTGTGACCAATATGTGACACACTCACAAAAGAAATCTTTGTTATTTACAGCTAGTTGCGTAATAGAGCCTCTTAGAAATGAGCGCTAAATGAAGACGATTAATGTAAAATGATGAAAGGACAAATGGTTTGCCTCTGTCTGAAAAACAAGGGGTCGGCAGTTCGATTCTGCCTCTGGCAACATATTTTTAAAAAATTTAAAAAATCGTTATCATTATTAAAATATGAAATTATTTTTATCCGAAATTAAAAAAAATTTAAAATATGCAACATACTCTTTACTCAACAGGGACCTCATAGTTTCATTAGGAAGTGGTTGTGACATAAAACTATTCTTAATTAACAAATACTATAAATACTACCCAACAGAATTTTTTGATTACTTATGGAATTTAGACATTGGCCTAGGTTATGTAAAAGATATTATCAAAAATGACTTTAAAGGACTTACAGAAGAATCCGATTTTACATTAACAATTCATAAAAAATTTCAAAAAAATTTAATAACGAAATTAAATGAAAACGAAATTAGCTTACAGAGTGAAGAACTTGGAATCCAACATTTTGTTGCAAACAAGTACCCAGAATTAAACTTTATGCACTATCCAAAAATTGATGAGCTTGTTGAAAGTTTTAATAAAAAAATAAAAAGATTCAGAAAAATTTTAAAAAATAGAAATGTTTACTTTGTTTACTACAGACAATATGATGAACCAGTCCAAAGTGAATACGTAAACAATTCTGATTATAATTTAGATTCAAAGATTAACTTCTGGATAAGAGAGTCTAGTGATTTTTTAGAGTTTGCTAAATCTATAAATAAAAAAAATAAACTACTTTCATTGTTTGCTTTGCCATATGATTTTGATAATACTTTATTAGATAAATATAGCTTGGATGAAAAATCTAAAGATAACTTGATGCTAGATTTTATCTATTACAAAAATGCTGAAAGCTCAGACAGAACTTATGTAGATGTTGAAATGAAAAGAATATATGAAAAATATTTAGTATATGCCCATAAAAATTAATTACACTATAGTTAATACAGATTTTAATAAAAAATCTTTTAGTGACACCTAAAACTCTTCTTCATATTGCTGTCACTATAATATTGTGAAGTTAAAATTTGTGACAAATTTATAATACACTCACAAAAAAAGTATTTGTTATTTAATGCTAGTTGCGTAATAGAGCTTCTTGTAAATGAATGATAAGTGAAGCCGAATAATGTAAAATGAGGAATGGCTTAATGGTTTGCCTCTATCTGAAAAACAAGGGGTCGGCAGTTCGATTCTGCCTCTGGTCGCGAATTGATAATAAATATTAATAAATTTTTAAAAAAAAATTCAAATAAAATTTTGATTAATTCTTTTCTTCTCTACTCGTTTTTTAAATTTTTTGTATTTGTATACAAAAAAAATTTTTTATATACATTTAAAAATGAATGGGCTTTTTCAGAATACTTTATAACATATAAAGGAGGATTTGTAAGAAGGGGGATGGCTGGAGAGCTAACTTTAAACTTATCAAATTTATTCTCAAAATTAATTAACTTCATTGATTCAAATAGCATATTATTACAAGTTCAAAAAGAACACCCTTTTATGAATAAAAATATTATTGAAGAAACTTTCTACTTACCTTACATAGTTTTCATATTAAGTTTTTTTTCTTTTATGCATATTTATATTTTTGTTTATAAAAAAATAAAAGATATTGTATTAACAAATACCTTAATATTCATTTTCGTACCTTATGGGCTAATCTATTTTATAAATAATTTAGATAAATTCTTTGGAAGAAAAGAGTTTCTTATAGTTAATCTTTTAATTTTTTTATACAAAAGAAAAAATTATCTTAATTCCTATAAACACTTATTTATATTCTTTTTTACTTCTATTCTTTTAATACTTTCACATGAAATTTACTTATTATTTGTTCCAATTTTTTGGACATTAATAAATGTAGATGATAAAAAATTTAGGCTTTTTAAATATTTATCCTTTTTGAATTTGATAGCGCTTAATGTATTTATAATTTTAAATCATTTCACAACTGAAAATTATTTAGCCTTTAAAGAACTTTGTGACGACATACACAGAAGAAGAATTTCATTACTATTAGATAATCTACAGTGCTGGGGCGCACCAAGATATTTAGATGCTAGATTTGTCAATGCTGATTATGAAAATTCTCAATTTATAAATCAAATTATTAATGGATTAGAAAAAAATATACTTTTTTGGATTTTTATTTTAATTTCTTTGGTGCTTTTAATGAAAATATTTAACTTTGAAAATGAAAAAATTATTTTTCTTTATGGACCATTTTTTGGACTCTTTTTAATAGCAGAAGATTTTGGAAGATGGTGCTTTTTAATTTTATTAGTAATAATAATATTTGTTAAAAGTGAAGATTTGAAAGAAATTAATAAATATAAAAAACTGAGTTATGTATTGATTATTTCGGGATTGTTTATAGATGTTCCTTTTTATTTATTTGAAAAAGATTCAGTGTTTCAATTTATTTTCAAAAATTAAAGAAATATAATTAAAAATAAAAATATATGAGTCAATTGATAATTAAACGTGATATTTTTAAGAATCGAGAAATTAATCTTATTTTCATAAAATCTTTATCAACTTGTAATATATTTATCACATAGATAATAAGTATAATGAAAATAATAAATTTTAATATTTCAAAAGAAACTGTTTATAAAGTTTTTTTTATTGTTTTTTTATTTTTACTTAGTTTAAAAGTAAATTTTCAACAATATATTCCAGGAAGATACTTGTTTATCATTTCCTTGTTTCTGAATGTTTTATTTTTTTATTTTTTAAGTTCAAAAGGTAAAAACAAATATAAATTCTATCTAGTTGGATCTATTTTAATTTTTAATTTTCTTTTTGATGAGAGATTTTTAATCGAAAATTATGATTTTAATAGTCTTTTTAGTTACTCAAACGCATTGTTAATAAATATCTTTATACCAATTTTCTTGTTTGCTTTATACCAGTTAATACTTTTATCAGAAAATGAAAGATTAAGAGTTTTTTTAATTATTACTTTTTTTTCTATTTCAATTGATTTAACTATTTTTTGGAAAGATTACCTGAAAGATTTCACATTATTAAAAAATATAGAATTTTTTATATTTTTAATATTTGCAATATTTCTATTTAATACGAAAAATATTAAAAATAAAGAAATAGTTTATTTATTTTTAATATTTAAATTCTATTTTTCAACAAGTGTGATTATTCTTGCTTACTTTTATTTCATAGTATTGAATTATAAAAAAATAAATAAATATAAATACTATATACCAATTTTGATACTCTTTATTGCCAGTTCTCTTGATAGTTTCTATCACACAACAAAAAGCAACCCCGACAATTATATATTTTTTATAGGAGGTCTAAAAAGTAGCTTTTTTAATATTCCTGTCTATAAGGCAGCACTTGATATAAAGGGATTTATGCTTTATGAGATTTTTAAAATTTCTTCAAAAGTAATTTTATTTTTAAAAATAAACCAGTGGTTTGTATTTATATTTTTAATATTGATTATTCTTTTTGTTATAAATTTTTGTATTTATAAACTACTCAATTTGCAGAAAACAAGTCCAGAAATAATCTTATTTATTCAGTTTTTTATAACACAAGATTTACTTTTTGATTCTAATGAAACAAGAATTGGTGCAAGAATTATTGGCAGTACATTTGTATTGCTCTCTATATACTTTTTGTATTTAAAAAAATATTTTTATTCTTCACTCTTTTTGATTTCTTCAATTTTTACACTTATTTCTTTTATAATTCCAACATCTTTAATTTTAATATATATAACTGTTCTAAAAATTAAAAAATATTACCTCTATATGTTGGTAAATGTTATTTTATTTTTATTTTACCTTGCTATGACTAATCAGCTTTACGAATACTACATTCTTAATTTAGATTTTGTAATAAATTACAACTCTTTACCTTACACGAATATACCTTCTTTAGGTTTTTTAAATATATTTGTTCTGTTATTGATTCCAATATTCCTTATATTATTGAAATTTGATTTTAAACTTCTTGATTTCAAAACATTAAATTTACAGACTATTGTATTTGTTTGGTTTGTAGGAGAATTGTTGCATTTATATATAAGTGAATCAAGATTTGATCATTACAAAAATTTGTTGATTATACCTGTATATCTATTATTAGGAATTGTTATCAATAATGAAAGTAAATTCGATTTCAGAAAAATACTTATAATTTTTACAGTAATACTTGTTGGTTATTCCAATACTAATTCCTCAAATAATTACGAAGTAAAACTAACAAACCTAACTTTTAATGATATTGAAATAAATAAAAATATTGCCAAAGAAGATTTTTCTTATGGGGTTTTTCTTTCAAATCTATTAAATCCTCACATTTACTATCCTTTTTTAGATAATTATTCAATTATTCAAGGTCCTAGGTCTTGGCTTTTATTCGAAAATCCTGAACATCTTAATTTTAAAGAAGAGGAAATGCTTACTTTTTTTAAAGAAGATTTAATAAGATATGAGCCATCTGTTGTTTTGGTTACGAAAGGTTTTGAATTAGCAAATTCCTATAATTTTATTCAAAACTTTATTGAGAGTCTTGAAATCATTGAATGCAATGATCTCTACTGCACTTACAATTATAAAAAATAATAATTCTAATTAGCATTAAAACACTTTAAATTGTGACAACTAATGTTAATTCAGCAGCATTTTCATGAAAAATATCTCCCATTTCAAATAAAGCATCTAATTGTTCAATAGAAAATATATCTTCTAATTGTCTAAAAGATAAAGGCTTAAACAACAACCCTCCTTTAGTTAGAGTTTTAAATCCGCAACTTTCAACAAGGTCTTCAAGACTACTAATATCAAACACCCTCTTATGCCCCAGTTGATGATCTCTTTCGTTCAAGTCAAATCTTGATTCAAGCATTCCTAATTTTTCACCTAATATTCTGTGAAAGGAATCTGCGTTCGGAACACCAATTATTAATCTTGAATCTTTATGCATAAAATTTTTTACAATATTTAGAAGCAATTTAGGGTCATCAACATGTTCAAAAATATGATCTGCAATTATTGTATCAAACTTTTTATCAAAGCTTACTTCCTCAAATAAGCTATGAATTTTAGTTAATTTTTCATGTTCATTTATTTGGTCTAAAAGATATTTTGAACCTTCAATTACTGTTAATTCTGCAAAGTCATTTAATAATTCTTCTGTCATTACTCCTTCTGCTGGACCAAGCTCCAAACATGTGTTGCCAAAAAAATATTTTTTATGTTCCTGATATCTTTTTTTTATGACAAGCCTATCAATATCTAGCTGACTTTCAAGATACCACTTACCGAATTTATCTAAATCTTCAGAGGAAGTATTTTTCATTATTTGAGCCTCCCTTCTCTTTTTAACAACATTAGCATTTCAAACAAAATATTTAGAGAATCTCTCAATACTTTAACAGTTGTCACATTTCCTTTTTGTTCATGAATTTCAATTGGTATCTCTTTAATCTTTATCCCATTTTTCACTGCATAGTAAACAAGTTCTGTTGTAATAAAAAATCTAGTACTTCTGCACTTTAAAGATAAAACTTTTGCTATATCAGTCTTAATTATGAAAGAGAATTGGGTATCTGGGTAATTTAAATTTAATATAATTTTTTTTAGAAAGTTAAAAACTTTACTAATAATCCTACGTCGAATTTTTTGATTAGAGTTTGATAATGAGTGCATTCTCGAAGAAATAACATAGTCGAAGTTAGACGCATTTTTAAAAAAATTTATTTCTGAAGTACCAGTAGTGAAATCAGCAGGTATACAAGTTAAATACTTTTTACTTGACAAATCTATTCCAGCTTTCAAAGCATTACCCAATCCTTTTTTTGTTGAAACAAGCTTTACATTGTCGTTACAATTATTGATATATTTTTCAATTTCTTGTTTTGAATTATCAGTTGATTCATTTTCAATAACAATTATTTCATAATCTAAATCTTTCACAAGCTTTACAGTTTGACTTACTGCTATTTTTATCAACTTTTCTTTATTGTGCAAGGGTATCAATACAGTTATTGATTTATTATTCATGTTGAACTTATCCTAATAAAAATAATATTGAATAATTAATTATTTTGATATCTTTAATCATCTATTATGTAATATAATGACCAAAAAAATAATTCTTGGTAGTAGCGGAGGTCCCGCAACTGAAGGAGTTTTTAATTCTTTAAAGTTAGAAAATAACAGTGAAGAAATAGTTGGTATTGGGTCAAATATCAATGATTTATTAACTTCAAATATTCCAAAAAAGTATTTATTTCCACCTGCAGGTTCAAAAAAATATATTGACACTTTAAATATGCTAATTTTTGAAGAAAATCCCAGCTTTCTTCATTTTCAGAATGATTTTGAATTGTTTGAAATTTCAAAAAATAGAAACAAAATTGATAATTTTGAAGATTTATTTTTTATACCAAAACATGAAGAATTTATTGATTGTGTATATAAATACAATTCTTATCTTAAGTTTGAGAGTGCAGGAATTAAGGTTCCAAGGAATATCTTGATCAATGATGAAGCAGATTTGAGGGTGTCGTTCAAAGAGTTAGGAAAGAACAATAGTGATATTTGGTTTAGGCTTAATACGGTTGGTGGTGGTGGTCAAGGCTCATTAAAAACAAATGATTATGAATTTATTAAATCTTGGATTAATCATCATAAAGGCTGGGGAAAGTTTTTAGCTGCAGAATTATTAACATCCCAAACAGTTACTTGGCAGTCTATTTGGCATGATGGAAAATTAATCATTTCTCAAGCAAGAAAAAGACAATCATGGGTGCATGGTAATAGGGCTCCAAGCGGAATAACTGGTGTTACAGGAGTGGGAGAATTATTTTCTAATGAAGAACTAGATAAAATTTGTATTAAGAGTGTGAAAGCAGTTTCAAATAAACCAAATGGTTTGTATGGTGTTGATTTAACATATGACTTAGAAGGAATACCTAATCCAACAGAAATTAATATAGGTAGGTTTTTTACAACAATTGAATTTTTTACCAGTCTTGGATTAAATTTTCCAGCAATATATAAAAATATTTTTTTGTATAACAAATTTCCTAACCTAGAAAATACATTTAGCCCTTTAGAAAATAATTATTTATGGATAAGAAATATGGACACAAGGCCAAAATTAGTAAAAAAAAGTGATTTAAATTCTACTGATTATGAAAAATATATTTTTTGATTTCGACGGTACTTTAGTCAATACTAACAAAAGACAATATTTGTGTTTCTTAACAACAATGCAGGTACTTAAATTAACCACCAATATTTCATTCCAAAAATATTTAGATTTAAAAGAAACACATTTATCCAATGCTGAAATTTATCAACTACTTTTTCCGGAACACAGTAATTTAAATCATTTTTTAGAGATCTTTATTAATAATATTGAAAATACTTTTTTCCTCTTAAAGGATGAAGTACATAAATATTCTAAAGACTATTTAAATGAAGTGAAAAATATTAATTTATGTCTAGTTACTAATCGTCAAAATAAAACTAAATTGTTAATGCAATTACGCTACCTGGGTTTAAAAAAATATTTCAATAACATAATACTTACAAGAAGTTACTCAACCAAGAAAGAAGCTCTGTTAAGTAATAAAATAAAAATTTCTTCAAAAGACTTATTTATCAGTGATGATATTTCGGATTTTAATGATTTGAATTTAAACAAAATATTGATTAACACTCAAAAATCCTGCTTAGATTCTAATATTATGGTTTTTGATAATTTTTTATCATTATTGAACTATCAAAAAAACTTAACTTAGCTGGTAAGGTTTAAATATGAAAGTAGCACAAATTGGTTTTGGTAGGTGGGGTAAAAATCTTTATAGAACTCTAACTCAAATATCTGAAATTAATCAGATAATGGTTTGTGATCCATACATTGATTTAAATAAAAATGAATTCAATCTAATTACTTTTGATGAAATATTAATTGATGAAACTATAAAAACTGTTGTTATTGCAACACCTGCTAAAACACACTTTGATTATGTAACAAAATTAATTAAGGCTAATAAAAATATTTTTTGTGAAAAACCATTGTGTTTTTCTGCAGAAGAAATTTCAATAATTGAAGAATTAATTATTGAACATAAAACAACACTAATTGTTGGACATACTTTTTTATTCAATGACTCAATTGAATTTATTAAAAAATACATTCAAGAAAATAATCTAATCTTTAAAACAATCTCTGGAAAATACTGTAGTTTTGGGACGAATATTAAAGACATAGATGTACTTTGGGATTTCGGCCCTCACGTTATTTCAATATTAAACTATATTCTTGGCTCACAACCTCAAAATATAAACTTAATTCCGGTGTCTTTTAGAGAAGATGGAAAACTAGAATCTTGCATTTTAAATTTAAATTACTTAGATAAACTTACAAATGTTATTTTTGAGCTTAGTTGGTTAAATATTGGTAAAAAAAGAACTATTGAATTCAATAGCTATGAAACTATGCTTAAGTGGGACGATATTGATATTAATAAGCCGATACAAATTATAGAAAAAATAATTGAACCACAACGCGAACCAGGAGTATTTTCCCATTTCCATACTATCGAAAACCAAACATTAATCCCACCAATTTCACCCAAAGAACCCCTTATAAATGAGCTGGTATATTTCATTGACAAAGTAAAGAATCAAGAATTTGAAAACCTAAAAAGCGGTATTGAGTTTACTAAAAATATAATTGAAACTCTCGAGGCTTTAAATAGTCAAATTTAGTTACAACTTCAAAAGAATTTTTGAGTATAAATTATAAAATGCTATATAGTTTAAATATTATTGTTATTAAGAAAAATTTAATAAAATTAATTATATAGAAGTTTAAAGTATTTAAGAATAATGAAAGTCCCATTTAACGATTTATATAGGGTAAACAATAAGGTCTTAAGTAAAAGTTTATCTGCATATGAAAAATCAATAAAAAAAAATAGCTTAATTCTGGGTGAGGAAGTTGTCAAATTTGAAGAAAAATTTAGTAAATTTACTAATCAAAAGTATACAATATCATGCGCAAATGGTACTGATGCATTAGAGCTAATTTTAAGAGCTTTAAACATAGGCAAAGGCGATGAAGTTATAGTTCCTTCAAACTCTTTTATTGCGACTGCCTTGGCAGTAGTAAGAGCAGGCGCTAGTCCGGTATTTGTTGATAATGATGAATATTACCTTGTAGACTTGGAAGGTGTAAAGTCAAGTATTACAAAAAACACAAAAGCAATAATCGGTGTTAATTTATACGGCCAAATGTGCAATGTAGAAGAATTAGGTACTTTGGCTAAAAAACTAAACTTATACTTTATAGAAGATGCTGCCCAATCACACGGTTCTTTTAAAGGAGATTCAAAAGTAGGAGATTTCTCAATTGCAACAGGATATAGCTTTTATCCAGGTAAAAACTTAGGCGGATTTAGTGATAGTGGTGCAATAACTACAAACAATAGAAAATTAAGTGAAAAATTAATCAAATTAAGAAACGTAGGGAGTAAAGAAAAATATATTCATGATATGGTGGGGTTTAATTCAAGAATAAGTGGTTTGAATGCAATTGCACTCTCAAATAAGTTAAATTTTATTGATGAAGTAAACGAGGAGAGAAATTTTATAGCCAGTAGATACATCGAAGGACTACAAGATAACAAGAATATTGTTTTACCAAGAATATTTGAAAACAATTATCATGTGTGGCATCTATTTGTATTAAGAGTAAAAAATAGAAATAAGTTTATTGACGAAGCCAATAAAAATGGTGTTCAAACTTTAATCCACTATCCAATTCCAATTCACAAACAGAAAGCCATGCAAGCCTTTCATGTTAAAAATAAAATATTACATAATGTTGAAAGGTTTTCAAAAAAAATAGTCTCAATTCCAATGTTCCCATACATGTCCAATAAAGAAATTGAACATGTAATTAATACTGTTAATAAAATCACTATCTAAACAACTAAAAGATTACTTTTTAAGTTTTCGATATTTTAAAATCTTAATAAAAATATTAACCCCATCTTTAATTTTAATTTTCTTTCCTTGTGAGTAACTTCTAGCTGAATAATTTATTGGGATTTCAATAATTCTATTGTTAGTTTTTAAAAATTTTGATAATATTTCAACTTCAATTCCAAATCCATTTTCTTCATATATGCACTCTTTCAAAAATGGTGTTGGCATTAACATGTAACAACTTGCAATATCAGAAATCTTATAAGAGTTTAGAAGTGAAAATAATAAAGTAAAAAATTTATTAACAATGACAAGACCTTTATATTTTTTGTATCTTTTTATATTTCCAATAGTTCTAGAACCTAAGATTAAATCATTTGGATATTTCAATGACTCGATATACAATTTTGAGATATCTGTTGGATCATACTCCAAATCTGCATCATGAACTATTACGTGCGTTGTATTAACAAATTCTTTAGCCGATATAATGCAGCTACCTTTTCCAGCATTTTTTTCATGTTGGTAAAGCTTTATATTTTGATATGAATTTTTTAATTCGGTTGCTATTTGGAAACTTTTATCAGTAGAGCAGTCATCAAATAATATTATCTCAGAATAACAATCTATTTTTAATACTCTCTCTACAGATTCCTTTAAATATCTTTCTTCATTGAAAAAGGGTATAATTATAGTCAGCGAAATAAAAACCTCCTTTATTACAATGATATAAGCATGATTAGATTTTCAAAATAAAGTGATTAATAAAAACTATAGTTTATTATCTAATATTCTTATTTTATCACTCGTTTTTATTTGTATTTTTAATATTTTTCATTATGACCCAATAGAAGGGTACGATGCTGAGGGACATTATGAATATGTCGATCATTTTTCAAGATATTTACCTCGGGAAATTAACCTACCGAATGTCGAAAATTCAAGAGAATTTTTTAATCCACCCATAGGTTATTTAATTCCTTCTTTTACTCAGATAATATGTAGAAACATAATTGAGTCTGAAACATTAATTGATGATTGTAGACCTATTTATTCGATTACTACACAAATTGCTCAACTTCTTTTGTATTTATTTACGCTTTTTATAAACTACAAAACTTTAAAGCTTTTTTTTAACAACAAAGTAAATTTAAAATTCGAATTTCTTTTGCTAGCATCACTGACTGCAGTAAATTATAAAACTATAGTTCAAATAAGAGGAGAACCTTATATATTGTTTTTTTTAAGTTGTTTGCTTTTAATTTTCTTGAAAGCAGAAAAAAACAATTTTACTCCAACATTATCAAGGATCATTCAGCTTGGAACAATTATTGGATTACTTGCATTAAGTAGACAATGGGCTTTTTTGCTATTCCCGGCTTTTTTTATAATTTATTTTTATGTTCCAATCACACAAAAAATAAATTATACAAAGTTAGTAATTAGCTCTTTTGTTTTAGGATTTTTAATATCTTCCTGGTATTATTTTTCACTATTCATTAGGTATGGGTCATTTACAGCTTTTAACAAAGACCCTGTCGGTTTTAATTTGTCTAATCAACCATTAAATTTTTATATTCCAACTTTAGAAGATTTAAATTTAGTTTTTACAAAACCAATAAGGCCAAACTTTAGTAATCAATTTTTATCTATTTTATATTCAGACTACTGGGGAGACTACTGGGGTTATTTTTCTTTTACAAGTAGAAAGCTTGAGCTAGGCAGAAATCAACTATATATTGGTGATTACCTAGCAAGAGTCAATATACTTTCTATTTTTGCAACTGTATTTATATTGCTTTCATTATTTAAAGTTTTGAAATATTATAAATCCAGTATTTTTGTTAGATATATTTTCTTATCCGTAATTATTTCTTTTTTTGGATATTTATGGTTTTTAATTAACTATCCAGCACTTCCAACCGGAGACACAAACAAAGCTGTATATATGACTCAGTTTTTTAATTTGCTATTGATATCTTCTACAATATTTTTAATTGAATTAAAAAGTAAAAGCCTTTTAATTTATAAAAGCTTAATAATTTATTTTATTTTTCTTTATTTTCATAACTATTCCTCATTTCTTTCCCACTTTCCATATAGGTTTTAGTTGTGGTCATTATAATGAACTCGAGGTTGACTAGATGCTAAGTTATTTACAAAAAATATTAGATACTTATGTCATATATATTCATAACAAAAGAATGATCAATCAGTTAGATATTACTAAATTTCAAACTGTAATAGACATAGGATCTCATAAGGCTGAACTTTTTAGAACATTTCTAAAATATAATATAGAAGTAACAAAATATATATCTTTCGAGCCAATAAAAGAACTCTACCTAAATTTATTTAAAGAATTGGAAGATTGTTCAGAATTTGAGGTTTTTAACCTTGCTCTAAGCTCAGTTAAAGGGTTTAAGAAAATAAATTTAAGTCCTGTTTTATCAACTAGTACATTTCAAGAAATCAACAATCAAAAACTTAAATACAAATTAAAAAATATTCATATTTTTTAACAAAGAAAAGAGCAATGGAACGGAATTAGTAAAAGTAGATTTATTAGATAATTTAGATCTTGAAATCAAATATCATGTAGATTTAGTCAAAATTGATATAGAAGGCCATGAACTAGAGGTGTTTAGAGGTTCATCTTTATTTTTTAAAAAATACAATCCTAGATACATAATTGTTGAAATTCATAAAAAAGATAATTACAAGAATTATGATGCAGAAAAAGTTAAAAATTTTATTAAAAAGCTAGGCTACATAGAGCTGAAAGCTTTTAGAGGTCCGTTTAATTTATTCACAGACTTAATTTTTGAGTTTAAAGAAAAAGATAAATAATTTATTATTTTCTTAAAGGCACTAACTTATAAGAATATTTTGTGGCTCATAGTTAAAATAACAAGAAAGTAAATAAAGAAAACTATATATTTATGGAGAAAATATAAAATATATTGTTTCTCCCCTTAAAAACCTTGATTTAAGAAAAGATTCAATCGATGTTATTACGTGCTCACATATATAGGAACATATTCCCTCTGGTGAGCTTTTGTTTAATAAGATATATGAATTACTTAAGCGTGGAGGTGTTTGTTATTTCGCTGCTGGAAATAGATTCAAAGTGATAGAGCCACATTACAATCTTCCTTTTTTATCCTATTTGCCTAAAAAGATTGCGAATGTTTATTTAAGTATTTTCAAAAAGGAAAAATATTATTATGAAAATCTAATGTCTTTGAGAAACTTAAAAAAATTAGTTAAAAATTTTGAAATTCACGATTACACATTGGAGGTAATAAAGCATCCAAGTAAGTATTCAGCAAATGAAATGATTACTGAAGGGTCGCTTAAATATCATATATTAAATTTTGTCGCAAAAAAGTTTTACTTCATAATTCCAACTTATATTTGGATATTAAGAAAGCCCAGTTAATTAATTTCAATATTTAAGATTGTAAATCAAGATATTCTAAAATATAGTTCATTAAATATGTATAAAAAAGAAAACAGAAAAAAATATATTCAATATATAAGGTTTTTAATTTATATTTTTCTATTTTTTCAGGGTGTTTTTAATTCTATAAATACTGGAGCTTCTTATGACATAGCTGGCTTTAGATTTGGATCAGGTATTGTTTTAAATAAAATATTGCTTTTATTCACTAACCCTTATAGCTCTGCATTAACTTCTTATAACGAAATAGAGTTTTATGGGCAAGTACTGCCTGTAGCAAGTTACATTTTTGGCCATTCTGTAAATATAATTTTTGGTAAGAATTTAATTCAGAATTTTAATTTTTTAAATTCCGATGATGTAATTTATACATTTATTTATATTTTTTTAGTTATTTACTTTATTTTGCTTTTAGAAATAATCTTTAGACTACTTTCTAAAAAATACAGTAATTCTTCTTCTTCAATTTTTATTCTTTTATTAGTTTTAATACCCTCAATTAATGGACAATTATTTTTCAACATTAAAGATATCCCATTTGCGCTACATTTGTATATTGCTTATCTTTGCTATTACTTCTATGTTGCTAAAGATCAGAAATTTATTCATGTAGTTATTTCGTTTACATTTGTAATTTTGTCACGTATCAGTGGCCTAGCTATGCTTGCCCTAATTGTCTTGATTGTAAATAGCTTATCCAACAAAAATTTCTTTAAAGAGAAAAGATTTTTTAAGGAAAATGCACTACTTTTTTTATACACAATTTTTTCAACTTTAATTCTCAGCCCTTCATCATGGCGGCAACCTCATGTTTGGTTAGTTGAAACTTCTAAATTCCAATTTTTTCATAAATGGAGTGACTATACGCTTACAAACGGTGAGTTTTATTTTTCTCAAAAGATAGATATTACTTATTTACTTAAATGGTTTTTTTACAGACTTCCGATTTTTTACGTAATACTCTTTTCTGTAGCATTTATATTTATTTTGAAATATTATAAAAATATTACTCAACTCGTTAAAGGAAACTTTTTATTTATTGTATTGTTTCTTATTTTATTTCAGATATTTTCTCCAACTGCATATGACGGTGATAGGCAATACTTATTTTTGTACCCGTTTATTGTTGGTAGCTGTCTAGAAATAATAATTAGGTTTGATAATTTAAAGCTCGTATATAAAAATATAGCTATCTTATTGTTTTTATCGTATACAGCATATAATTTTTATGGTTTACAAAGCTACACTTATACATACTTCAATGAGTTAAGTGTTGAAGATGAAATTTCATACTATTGTGCTGAAAGCATTGATGGATGTGGCAATTGGTATACAGATTTTCAAGGTCTTTCAGGAAAGAGTTTAGCTAAAAGCATTGATGATAATTTTAAAGGCGAAGATATTCTTATATGTAGGCCAGAGCATGTATTTGGATTGTATCTAAATTCTCAAAAAAATAATATTATTCCTATTAGAGATTTTGATAAAAGTGAATATGGTTCAATTTATGTAGCAACTCTGCATAGACCTAGAAAATCATTTGATTCGTGTAACAATCTAATCAGAGAATTTGATTGTACCAATATTTTTGAGGAGTCAGTTTTACTAAGAGGAGAAAAAGTAAGTTTAAGCTATTTATCAAAATGTGATATTTAATATTAGATTGTGATTGAAAAAACTACTCAAAAAAATTATTTAGTAATACTTGCTGGTTCACCGCGTGGTGGTGAGGCTACATGGAAATCTCTGTATAAAAATGTTTTAGATGAACTTGATGCTGATCTTGCAATGTTTTGGAGCGAGGATTGGGATAAGAGAATATCATTATACAGCAGAGCTAAGTACAAATGGATTTTTGATGAACCAGAAGATTTTAATTCTTATTATGAAAAAAAATTTTCTGGAAACTGGAAAGAATATTTTGAAACTGGAATTGAAACAGGGCTATATTCATCTGGATTAATACATTTTGTTTTTAAAGATATGATTAAAGAACAATATTTAGATGTAATAAATGAATACAAATATATTATTTATACTCGATTCGACCAGTACTATTTAAGTAAACACCCAAGAATCCAAGATCCCTATATATATATTCCTGAAGGAGAAGACTTTTTTGGATTGTGTGATAGGCACGCAATATTTCCATCATCTTATGCAACAGAATTTTTTAATATATGTTCGTTTATTGATTCTAAAGAATCTTTAAATAATGTTCCTGCATTTAATAATTGTGAAACTACCTTTTTAAGCCATCTTCAGAAAAACGGCCTTGTGAGAAAAGTCAAAAGATTTCCTAGGGTACAATTTACTTCAACCTTAAAAGGTGAACATACGAACTGGCGAGTAGCAAAATATAATTTATATTTTTACAAAAACTTAATGATAAAATACCCAGATGAATTCATTGATGGTGTTCGAAACTGCATCGATGAATATAGTATTTTAAAATACTTTCTAAAAAAACCTTTTATCACGCTCAACTATATTTTATTGGTTATCCTAAGGAAAATTGGTAAATTTAAATCTAATAAAGATGAATTATATGAGTGGTGATATAAAATTTTAAAATAATTATTTAGATGGGATAAATATAAAATCAATGGAAAATCTACTAGTTCTATATATTACTTCTTTTTCTTTTTTTTACTTACTTGGAAGAGCCTCAGTTTTATGTTTAGAAATATTGTTCCAAAAATCATACAATTATATTTTTGATTTAAAAATTGAAAGCTTCTATATTTTTATTGGAATATACATTTCATCGCAACTTTTATTTGTCATAAATTTTTTTTATGGATTAAATAAAATTAATCTAGGTTTCTGTTTTTTTATAACATTGTTTATTAACTTTTTAAAGATAAAAAAAATAAAAGATTATAAGTACTTACTTTTAAATTTTTCTTCTGCTTCAATTTTGTTTATATCTTTTTATGATATCTCTTTAAGTAAAGACAGTTTTTTATATCACCTCTCAACTCAGAGCTGGATATATTCTGAAAAAATTGTTTTTGGTATATCGAATTTAAATCCATACCTTGGTTACGTATCAGTCAGCGAATATTTAATGACATTATTAAATATTTTTAACATTAAAGGATCTCATATATTTAACTTACTTTTTATATTTTTCTTTTTTTCTCTTTTAATTTCATTTGTATTTTCCAATATTACTTTTTATAAAAATTTGGCTTTTTCTATTTCTATTTTTGGGATTTTAGATAATTTTGGTTTTGGAGGAGGCAGAAATGGATTTATTGCATTACAAGAAATCAACAAATTTGATTACACAGTCTCAATTTTATTGATCTTATTTCTAATATTTTTTTTATATATCAATTTTAATAAAAAGACGTTAAGCAGTTCTGAGTCATTATTTATGATTGTATTATTAATTTTTACTGTTCAACTTCGATTTTTTGCTTTTTTGTTATTTCCATTGTTAATATATCAAATTATTAAATTCAAAGGCTTTAGAAAAAATCAAATATTTCCTTTGCTTTTTCTTTTTGCTTGGCTTGTTAAAAATTTTATCAACACATCTTGTGTTATTTTTCCTGTTTATTTGACCTGTTTTGATTCGAGCTGGTTTTTTAAAGATCAGGCTAAATATATAAGTTATGCAATTATAAACGGTTTTAGAGACCCAAATATTTCTGCAATAAATTCGATTTATAATACTGAATGGATTTCAAAATCATTTCAGTTTAATTTATTCCCTATTATTAATTTTTTTATAACTTTATTTTTATTTTTTGGCCTAAAAAAATATTTATTGAAAAACATAGATTCTAAAAATTTGAAACGAAATAATTTAATTAATTTTACTTTTTGTACTGTAATGCTTTTATTTTGGTTTTACTATTTACCACAGTACAGATTTTCTTCTTTTTTCTTTATTGGAATATTTTTAATAATAAATTTAGATTATTTCTTAAGAATGAATAAAGGAAATGTCGGGCTTTTCATTATATTGATATTTATCTCATTGGCATTAATTAATAATCTAAATGATTATAAGAATTTTTTTATGAACCCCTTTAGTGTACTTTCTGACAATCAACAGTACACCGTTGGGGGATATGAAAAAAGAGATAATTATGGTTACAGGCCTATTGGGGAAGTGTCGAAGAATGTATTTTGTTTTGAAAAAAAAGATTGTTATTCAGGAAATTACAGCGTTAATAAAAAAGATTTAAAGTTTAATTACATAGCTATTATTCCAATTGATTCAAGCTATTACTCAAACCTGTTAGATTAATTTAGATAATGCAGTTTTTTAAGAAAATAATCAAAAAAATTTTTGAATCATTTAATTACAAAATTTTAAAAACTAAACATGATAACAAACAACTGAGCTATGAATATTTGAATCTAGAAAGAGCTGAAGAAATAAAAAGAAATAAATTTCTAGAAAAACGACCAGAATTAAATGAGGACGATATAAACGCAATTAAGTATGTACTAAAAAATGATTTAACAATGGTATCTCCGGCTAGATTAACAGATACTGTCCTAGCAGTTAAACATGTTGAGAGTAATAACATTCAGGGTTCATTTGTGGAGTGTGGAACATGGAGGGGTGGTAATGCGATAGCGGCATTCCTTGCATGTAAGAAATATTTTATTAATAGAAATTTTTACATTTATGATACTTTTACAGGAATGAGCGAACCTGATGATAGTGTTGATAAATCAGTATTTCTTGGTGATTCGTCAACAAGTATTTTTAACAATCACCAAGAATTAAATTTTAACTCATGGTGCTATGCCTCTCTAGATGAGGTTAAAGAAAATTTTAAAAAGGCAGGCTTACCTCTCGAAAATATAAATTTTATTAAAGGAAAAGTGGAAGATACATTAAAAAATACATCTAATTTACCTGAAAAAATTTCTGTTTTAAGGCTTGATACAGATTGGTATGATTCAACTATCATTGAATTAGAAGTTTTGTATCCAAAACTTGAAATTGGTGGAGTGCTTCTAATCGATGATTATGGGTATTGGGAAGGTGCAAAAAGAGCGGTTGATGACTATTTTTTAAGGCACGATACACCTACAAGACCATTTTTTGCTCGGTCAGATTTTACAGGTAGAGTCGGTATAAAAGTCTAAATTTAATAGTTGTTAAAATACCTTAAAGTTTTTTAATTTTATTTTATTTCTTTTCAAGGCAATAGGAATGTTTAGATTACTTATAATTCCATTTTGATGCTGATTTTCATTTTTCCCCATCCAGCCATTTATCCAAAATGTATAACCATTAATATTACTGGATGGTCTTTCCGATTTAATCTTATCAAGAATTTTTAAAAATCCAGGCATCGTTTTTGAATTAATGTCATCAAAGTATAAAATAAATTCTTCATCCAAGACTAATTTATAAAAATATTCATATTCAAACATCAAACCTTTCTCTGTGTGATCGGCATCTGAATAAATTAAGTTTGTCTTTTTTTCAAATTCATTAGAAAAAGCTGTTAAGTCATCTGGAGAAAAAACATCCCCTTTAAAATAAAGTATTTCATTGTTATCCAAAAGATAGTTTGTTTTAATTTCCGATTTGTCTATTATTTTAAATTTTTCTTCCATAGGCTTATATATGTCGTTAATATCAAATGCATACAATTTAGACTTATATAAAAAATTTGCCATTAAGTAAAAGTTTTTTAATACAGAAACTCCTATTTCGGTATAAACAATCTTTTGAGATAACAATGTTGATAGAAACTGTATTAAATCTATATTTGTAAGTCTAAATCCTAAAAATCTATTCAAATTGTTAGTATTTTTCCACACTCCAAACATATCATCAGATTTATTGACTTCGTTTATATCAACAAATTTTCCTAATTTAAAGAGCTTTATACGATTTTTAATAACAATTAAAAATAAGTCATAGCTTAAATAAAAATCTCTTGCAGTCAATCTATTAAAGAAAGTTTTCTTATACATTGTGAATGTCTTTAAAATAAGCAGGTTCATCATATTGTTTTTTATAATTTATAAGAAATTTTGCAGTGTCTTTTAAACCATGTCCATGTTTTCTTACAGCTAAAAACGGATAATCATACTGTTCTTTAGGTCTTGATTTAAAATGAGTTTCATTTTCTACTGAAACACAACCTAAAGTTTTACCAAGGAGGCTAAAAATACTCTGATCCCACCTATTTTCAATAAAGCCTTTACGTTGGTTTTTTTGATTATACTTATCTGTTATTAACCAAGGGTCATAGTCAAGTACCTTTTTATATTTATTTAAAAAAGACATTGAATGATCATTCTTCTGGAATATCAAATGAGTTGCTTCTTTTTGTACAGATGAGTATTCATTTGAATTTTTGTCTATTTTAAAATAATCGAACAGCTCTTTAGTTGTCCATTGGTATTCTAGATTTTGACTTTCATTATCTATTATGAAAGCTCCGTAATCAGAATCATCTAACATTTCAATATATTCGAATAGTCTCTTTTCACCTTTTATGTTAAATGTAGATCCTGCGTCTGAGTATATAACAATGTCACCATAATCAATTTTATTTAGAAAACTATTTATTATTTCATGTTTCCATACCCAATAACCACCCCCCCTTTTAAATGTAAGTATTGATTCATATTTTTTTTTGAATTCTCTAGATAAATCTTTTACGCCAAACCCTACAGTTTCTCTGAATAAACCTGAATCATTAGCTAACTTTAAAAGATACTTTTTTGCAATACGAAAATCATTAGATCCATAAGTAATAAAATACATATTTTTTTTTCGCATCACTAAATTATCTCATTAAAAAAAATCTAAGATAATCTAAAAATAATAAAACATTCGTAGTGTCTTTTTTAGAAAATAAAATTGCAAAAAAATAATTACTCTATTTAAGTTTTCAAATCTTCTTATATTTTTTTTAAATTTAATAGTAAAAATATCGATATTGATGTAACTCGAATTATTGAAGAATATATAATAATTTGAATAGAATTTAAATTAATTATTTTATCTAAACTAAAATAAATTAATTCTAGAAAACCAATATTTCCCGGTGATAATTGAATTATATTTGCAAAAAATGTTGCCGAGTTTATAAATAAAGATCCTATCAAATTTTCAAATTGAAATATTGCAAGAATTAAAAAATAGGTTTGCAATATTCCAAAAGATATAGAAACTAAAATCCAAAATGTATAACTCCAAAATATTTTTTGGTTTTTCCAAGATAAATAATTCTCAATAATTAGCAATTTAAAAATTCTTGATTTTTTAAATTTATTAATTATGTACAAAATGATAAGTAAAGAAACTAAATATATATAAATTAGTTGAAAATTTATTAGGTTTATATATAGAAGTCCAAAGAAAAAAATTGTAAAAAATATCACAGCAAGATGAATATTTAAAGTTGTAAAGATAGCAAAATATTCTACAGTTTTCACATTAAATTTTTCCTTAAGAAATAAAAGCTTTTTTCCAGCACCAACTTTCAATGGACTAGTAATGTTAATAAGGTTTGCTAAATTATTTTCTATCAAGTATTCGTAAAAATTTACTTTAACTTTTAAATTTGAAAGCATTTTCCATTCAACATATGTTAAGGCAAAGTGTCTAAATATGAAAGAAATTACAAAAATCAAAAAATACAATAAATCAATTTTTAACTTTTTAAACTCATTTAGGTTTTGAATAACTAGGAATAAAAAAAATATTATAGAAATTGTTGATATTGAGTATTTTAAAATTTTATTGTACTTTTTTATCACGAATTTAATCTATCGTTACTAATTATACTCTTAGGCTAAATTTTAAAGTAATGATTAAACCTACCGTAAAATACTTTAATAAATTAAAATAATTAACAAATATGAAAAAATTAAAAAAAATAACTAAAGATGTAATTTTTATTTCAAGACTTACTGGTGTTACAAAAAAAAAGATAAGAATTTTAATTTCAGTTATTCTTTCAAATTTGACAGTATTGTCAGATATTTTAATAATTCTATTTTTTGCAAGTATTTTGACAGGGCAAGATTCTAGTTATGCATTAATTAACAACATGCTTAGTCAAGTATATTTGCTTCCAATAGTTGTCTTACTAAGGTTTTTATTTATTTATATTGAACAAGCAAATATTTTTTCTTTAAAATATCAGGTTGAAAAAAATATTAAAAATTATTTAATTAATGAAGTTTATGAAAAAGGTAATTACTCCATATCAGATGCAAATTATTATATAGGAACACTGAGTGGACACATAGGATACTTTTACCAAGGAATTACAAGTCTTTTAAACAGCATTATTCAAGTTGTTGTTTATGCATCATTTTTAATATTTACCGATATAAACACAATACTCGTCTTTACTGGAGGTATCTTAGTTCTTTTTATTCCCACAAAAACCTTATTAAAACTTAGTAGACAGTACATGAATGAAGCTTATTTGAGGATTCAAGAGTCTAATAAAGAAGTAGAGAGAATAATTCAAAATATATTCTTAATAAAAATTCTAGAAACAGTTAAACAAGAGTTTTATAACTTTAATAACACAATAGAAAAAGTAAAAAATGCCAATTATAAAAATAATATTTATGGAACTCTAAATTCACTAACACCTAATTTTTTAACAGTTTTTACGATTTCAATATTAATTGTTTTTTTTAAAGCTTTGGAAACATTAACATTAGAATTTCTAGGGGTTACTCTACGACTAGTTCAAACATTAGGTGCTTTAAATAAATCTCTAAATATGGTTATCAACTCTCATGTTCACTTGGAAACTTTCTTGGCTTTAGAAAAAAATAAAATTGAGGTTGATAAGAATTATTATCAAGTTGATCAAAACGCAAAATATGCAATTAGCATTGAACAACTTTCGTTTAAGTACTTTAGTGCTGATTTCAATATTTTTGAAAATTTAAATCTAAAAATTGAAAAAAACAAACACACTATAATTACTGGTCCCAATGGATCCGGAAAAAGCACCTTGCTGGGTCTTATCTCAAAAGTTTTTTACCCTAATACAGGTAAAATCATTTCGTTTTCAAATAATTTTGGATATGTTGGTGTTGCTCCTTTAATATTTGATGCAAGTTTAAGAGATAATTTATTATATGGAAATACACAAAATAAATCTGATACTGAAATTATAGAGCTTGCAAAAGAATTTAATTTATTTTCTAACGAAAAAATAAATCTTAATAAAAGAGTAAGTAATAAAGAACTTTCTTCTGGGCAAATGCAAAAAGTATCTTTTATAAGAGCTTTGCTAGCAGACATAGAAATATTAATTTTAGATGAATCAACTTCAAATCTAGATTCTGAATCGAGAAACCTAATTTTTGATGTACTGAAAAGAAAAAATATAACAATAATTAACTCTACTCACAATCATGAAGATTTTAATTATGATTATCATTTAGAATTTCAAGTAGCTGATGGAACACTTTCAATAATTAATAAGTAATATTTTTATAAATTTCTATTTCTTGTTTTGCGATTACTTCTAAAAGATGGTTTTCTTTTATTGTTTTCAATCCTTCAGTTACAATACTTTTGAATAACTTTTCATCTTTATTTATTTTATTAACAAGCTGTATTATTTCACTTTCATTACTATAAATGAATCCATTTACATCATTAATTATTATTTCTCGGATGTTTAAATTATCTCTGCAGATAACGACGCACCCACAAGCAAGAGCCTCTAATACTACTTTAGGATTTCCTTCATATTTAGAATTTAATATAAAGTATTTATATTTTGGATATAGAGATAACAGTTCTTTGTGATCTAGACCCTCTATCAGGTTTAATTTCACATCATTTTCTTCTGCAGTTTTTATAAGTTTATTTTTTAAACTACCTTTTCCAACAATATCTAAATGGTAATTGTTATTCCTTAGTATTTTAACAAGTGAAATATAGTTTTTTTGAGGTTCAAGTCTTCCTACGGAAAGTAATTTATTCATATCTTTATTTTGGTCAATATCAATTATTAAATTTGAAACATAATTTTTTAAAATCTTTAATTTAAAATCATCTCTACAAAGACGTGAAATATTTTTCTTATCAACATATGTTGTTACAGTGAAAACATCAGAGAAAAAGTATGCTAATTTTGTCAAATATTTGTAAAACAAAATAATCAAAAATGGCCTTTTTTGCATTTTCTTAAACTCATAAATGTTATAACCAGTACGTATAAACAAAGGTGCAGCAAGTAGATACTTAAAAATTATTCCTAACCAAGAACCATTTAGTTGGTTTGTTTTTACAATATCAATGTTTTTAAGCTGATTTTTTAACTTAAATGGAATTATTAAAGTTTTAAAGTAATTGAGGTATTTTAATTTACTTTTATTAATAAATTTGTAGATAGGAATTATCGAAATATTTTTGTGATTAATTAGATTTTCATCTGATTTTGTTCCATAAGTCAAAAATGTAAAGTTGATATCATAAGTTTGAGCAAGTTCTTTGTATATTGCTACTTCTCTTTCGAGTAAACCGTCTTCTTTCCAGTCTTTCAATGAAACATCGTAAGTAAAAATTAGAATTACTTGCATCGAGTTAATAATAACTTAATATACTCTCTTAATAGTATGAAAAAAATTTTAGTGATTCATAATCGTTATCTTGAAGAAGGTGGTGAAGACATTTCTGTTAATCATGAAGTCGAGTTACTAAAAGATAGATTTAATGTAAAAGTACTTTATTTCGATAATAAAATTAATAATTATATATCCCAAGTTTTTTATTTCTTAATCAATAAAAATTTAAAAAGTGTCAAAAGGTTACGGATAATATTAAATGATTTTGAACCGGACGTAGTTTATGTACACAATACCTGGTTTAAAGCATCTTTAGGAATATTTAAAGAACTGAAAAAACATAGTCAAAAGACGGTAATAAAACTTCATAATTTTAGATATCTTTGTACTAACAGTTTGTCTATTAATAATCATTTAAATGGTAAACACACATGTCCTGCTTGTGGAATTAATGGAGGAAAAAAATTATTCAATAAATATTTTCAAGATTCTTATCTTAAATCGTTGCTAGTAATTTATTATGGAAAGAAATATTTCAATGTCATTTCGAATAATAAATTTAAAAAATTGGTTCTAACAAATTTTCACAAAAATTACTTAATTAATAAAGATATATCAAAAAATGTTTCAGTTTTAAACAACTTTGTTTCAGTCATTGAGGAACAAAAAAACAATTTTGATAATTTTATAGTTTATGCTGGAAGAATTTCTGATGAAAAAGGAGTTAGAGAACTAATTGATGCTTTTAAAAAAGCAAATTTAAATAACATGCATTTAAAAATAATAGGAAATGGTCCCCAACTTCAGAACTTGATTAACCATTATAAATCTGATAAAAATATTATTTTTTATGGCTCATTATCAAATCAAGAAACAATGAAAATTATTGCTAAGGCAAGTTGCGTCGTTACGGCGACTAAACTTTGGGAGGGGCAGCCAACACTTCTATGTGAAGCTTCTTTGTTTGGTAAGCCATCAATATTCCCAAACACAGGAGGAATTTCTGAATTTTTTCCAAAGGATTATGGTCTTATTTTTGAGCAAAATAACTACAGTGATTTGATTACTAAATTAAAATTAGTTGAAAACAAAGATTTAATGAGAAAAATTGGTGAAAAAAATAAAACTTATATTCAAGATTATTTAAATAAAATTAAAATTCTTGATAAATTTGAAAAGAGTGTTTTTGAATAAAGTTATTAATGCTTCTGTAATAATGAGTGTTTACAATAACGAAGACACCATTGTCAAATGTGTAGAGAGCATAGTAAATCAGACTAAAAATGATTTCGAATTTTTAATTTTGGATGATAATTCAACTGATTTTTCGTATGAAATACTTAAGAAATTAGATAATCAATATGAACAAATTAAGTTATTTAAAAATGATAAAAACATTGGGCTGACAAAATCCTTAAATTTACTAATTGATAAAGTTAGTGGAGATTATGTTTTTAGACAAGATGGAGACGACTATAGCGACATCAATCGTTTAAATAAACAATTAGATATTATGAATAAATATAATCTTGATTTTTGCACCACCAGAGCAATTAATTTAAATAAAAATAATACTATTCCAGGATATTCACATTACCTACCATATAAATACCTTTTAAAATATAAAAACCCATTTATTCACGGTTCATTATGTATAAAGAAGGAAGTAATTTTGGAAATTGGAAAATATGATGAGCTGTTTTATTATTCTCAAGACTACAAGTTATTTTCTGATCTTATTCAAAGAAAATATAAGTTTAAAGTTATAAACAAACCTTTCTATTTTTTAAATACA
>Ga0075476_10000119_pt1 | contig 30644 bp, 51 predicted proteins | sample DEB08_DNA_5_FD_76339 | JGI IMG/M metagenome (GOLD analysis project Ga0075476, IMG submission 76339) | Aqueous microbial communities from the Delaware River and Bay under freshwater to marine salinity gradient to study organic matter... | ecosystem: Environmental > Aquatic > Marine > Coastal ...
TTTCACCAGCTTTCCGTTGGTATTCCAAAGATTGGCGCGGGATTAGCAGGTGGTGATTGGAATATAATCGCAGAAATCATAAACTTCCATTGTGGTGGTGGACACGTTGTATTAGTAAATTATGAAGCAGCGCCAGAAAACTCTTGACAAACAACCAGTTTAAACTATATTGGCGCTATGAAAGTAGTATTGATATTATTAATCGGAATCGTGATCGGGGCAGCAGCAGGAACAACAATTTCTGTTTTAGCCAAACCTGAACCTACAGTTGCACGCAGTTACGACGAAGGTTTCACTGATGGTCGCACAGATGGCTATCATGCAGCAACTAGAGATATGGACGCATGTTTTAATCATAAGCGTTAATGAAACTATTAGCCGTACATATTTCTCGTTGGCAATCTAAGTGGACGAGAATACAGAGAGAGGGTGCGTTGGCAATCTATACTCAAGTATTTGACGATGGCAAAGATAATGAAACAGTTTATTATAATGTTGTGTGGATTCGCCACAGGGCAGAAAAAGTTTGGCCCAATGGAAAAGTAACACCTGAACGTGAGGCATTACCTACAGAATCAGAATGGGGTTTGTATGGTTGGACTTTTAGGTCATTACAACGAGCAGAAGAAAAATTTGCAGAAGCAAAAGTAAATCCACCAAAGAATTATGAATGATATTGTGGAAAGGAAATTAAAATGAATGTATTTTTAAGAATAATTATTGGCCTACTCGTAATAGCAGTAGGGTGTTATGGACCTCCATTGCTCAAGGAATATTGTTTGCCTGATAATTGGTTGGAGCTATGGTGGGGAATCCCAACATTGATATTAGGTGGCATGTTCTTCTTGTTCGGCGCTTTGTATGGGGGTTATTTAGTTTTTTTAAGTCACTTTGATTAATGGGGGTTAGGATTAATATGAATTTTGAAAGAACGATAGAAAATTGGGCTGTTACAGCCTATCAGGAAGTGATGCCTAACGGAAATTGGGGTAAACTCTCCGAACCACAAAAAGATAGATGGCGTGCGGCGGCACGAAAGCTATTTAACAAGCGACATACTCGCGTATCTAAAACAGCGTTATAAATTAAAGCGTTATGAGTAATCAAACAGTAATAATTAATCTATTCATGCTCCTGACTGGAGCGGCGATATATAGTAACGTAATTCACCTTTTTCAATTAAAGGTTGAGAATCTACCCAACCCATCGATTTTAAATCTTGTGTTGTGCGTAGTATTTGCAACTATCTTACTACTCAGTAACAGAGGATCATGAATTTACTGTTTTTATTATTCAACGGATTCGGCACTGGTTTACTCTTTGCTTCTTCTAATCCTTCTGTGACCTCCATAACTGGACTGGTTTTAGTTTTTATAAGTATATTGTTTCAGGTCTTTCGAGGGAGCACCGAAGACAATTACGATTGTTGATCTATGGAAGAGGACAAACAGGAGCACCGCAAATTGTTAACCGATGCATGGGAGACTCTTATCGAAGTGCAACAGCTTATCGACAAAAATAATTCGTTAGGTCAGCAAATACGTAGTGATATCAAGAATATTGAGGAATATCTTAAAAGGACGCAATCGCGGTAGTTGACTAATTCTCATATTCGACTATAGTAGTCTCATGAACGAGAAAACGACTACTGAGAAAATGGACTTCTACACATTTCAAAAGACACTTAGAGATGATACCCAAACATGGGTTGATCTCGCAAACGAATCTTTTGGATTGGATCTTACGGTGAATGTTTCTTTTGATTTAAAAGGAAGGACAGCAGGACAGGCGTTTACCAGCAAGGGACTGATTAAATACAATCTCGCCGCTTATAATGTAGAGGGTGGAATTGAGCATCTGATCAACCATACAGTGCCACATGAAGTCGCTCACATGGTTCAATACAACAATCCACAATGGCCAAATGACAGAAAATCAAACTCTTCACATGGTAACTATTGGAAGCTGGTGATGAATCATTTTGGAGTAGAAGCAACTAGATGTCACAGTTTGCCGCTACCAACAGCTAGAACTGTTAAAAAACAATTTAAATATGTTTGTGGCTGTAAAGAGTGGAATTTAACAGCGATTCGCCACAACAAGATCGTGAGAGGAACACGGGTCTATTCTTGCCCTGAATGCAAGGTGGTATTGAGACAAAATAACAATCAATTACATTATTAAAATGAGCACCGTTTCACCATACGATTACATTTATGCTTTTATAAAGGGTTATTGTTTTGCTCATAATATCGAAGCGAAAGATCATGTTAAGATATTTGAGGAAGATGAAAACAGAAACGTAATTAAAACGAAAGAATGGAAAGAGTTATTTAGATAATGAACATATTAGAAACTTACGTTTACGTGGAAAAGGGAGGTAATCATTATCGTCGCCATGATGATGGTAAAAAAATTGTGTGGTGTTGGTGGAGTGAACCAGACTCCCAATGGAGGCAAGTAATCTCAGCGAAGTATTAGAATCGCAATATCAAATAGTAGTTAAGAATTCGGCGCTATGAAACATTTCAGTTATTTTCCCAACAAGAAAACAAGTTCGTTATGGTCATCTCACACTGCAACACATAGAGGTAGACAACTAACAGTAACGATATCACTATTCAGATGTAAGAGGCCAAATCTATACGCATATAGGGTAAATGGTGTGTTTGTTGATAATTAGAAATTCGGCGCTTGAGAATTGTTTATAACTATCTCTACTTGACAACATACTAATATTGTGATATATGTGAGTGTAATTTGAGTTAAGGAACAGGATTATGAGTAAGAATGAGAAAAAACCGATAACTGAGGACTTCACACCAGCAGGTAAAAAGGTAGTTCAAGCATGTGTTAACAATAACGAATGTGTAAGAACCAATTTCCTTTTTAAACCATCTTCTCTTTGTTCTAAGTCGTTGATTGACAGTGGGGTTACATCAGTTACCTCATGGTTCAAATCAGTGGGTAAAACACAGTAGGTAACACCATGAGTAGTAACGAATCATATACGGAGGACTATAGTAGTATAACAACGGTAGAACAAGCAGAGGAAGAACTTAAGAATGCGATCAAAAAACACGGGGTGAAGAATGAGGGGTCACGCCAGCCCCCTAACAAAAAATCTTCGTTCCCCCGCCGAATCCTCCTTATCACAGCTTTGCTGATGATTCCTTCGATGTATTTCTGCATAAATATACACAGCAACAGACTAGCACACACAGAAACACAACTCTTTGAGCAACAACTACTTCTAGACAGTGAGCACGAGGCTAGATTGATGGAAAAAATGGCATTCAATGCAGCTTACACAAAGCTTCGTGATGAGCATCTACTGTTGATCAAGTTAAGCAAGGAACTGAAGGAAAAGGTGCAACGATCAGGTCTGGCCGAAACTGAAGCGGATAATAGGCTACAAGAGAACTTCGTGCTCATCAATGAGAATTTGGCCGAAATTCAGCAGCTTACAAACAATTTTATCGAATCAACGAAAATAATCGAACAACAGGGAAAAAGATATAATATGCTGGAGAAACAGATGAGCGCACTGTTGCAATTCCTTAAGGAACAAGGCATTAACGTTAATTTTGTAGACGAATCGGGACAGCCAAAATTACCGTCGTTGGAGACGAACGAAGGCGATGCGCCGAAAAGGTGAAATGTCGTAATAATACAAAAAAATGACCTCTCAGATACAAATCTCGATGTCGTAATAATACAAATTCGCATCTTACCCCTCGGAAACTTTCGGTAAGGATGCTCAAGGTGAAAGAAAGATAACGATGATAGCAGTAGGTTTTTTTATTTTCTTAGTTGTCTGCGCCGTCGTCTCGATTGCGAACGAGAACTACGACTAGCGCCAAACTGAAACGCACAGGATTTCAAATAAGCAAGCAACGATACTGAAGCAGCAATACTGATAAGCACAGGATTTCAAATAAGGGGCGATTATGGTAATTATGGAAATTGCCAGTTTTTTTAGACCCACTGAAATAATCACAGGAACGAAGATTTTGAGATGTTTGGCGCGACGGTGGGACTACTGTTCGGATGAACAGTAGTTTGGGGCTAGTATTTGCGCCACGGATCTTGATATTTAGTTATTACCGCTGGTTTCAATCCGATTAGATGCAGTAACGGGCTTGAGATATTCAATCTCACCCACCTGAATAATATGTGCTGTAATTTTCCCCTCATCTTGAATGAACGATTTAAAGCTCTGGACTCCGCTCTCTTCATCACAGAAAAATTCGAAAGCAGTTGCAAGTTGAGTTAGAGTTTCGCGCACTTCATCCATAGTGCCGATTCCCGAAATTGTAACAGTATAGTTTTTCATTTTAAAAAGGAGAGTGAGGGGCAAGTCAGAGACTCACCCCTCACCACGATGACAATTAACAAAAGAGTTTTCTGAACAGTGTTTGACCTTTATCGGTCAGCATTCTTTTCTGATCGATTGTTAGAAGATTTTTCTTTTTGAGCATTAACTCAAATTCCTGTTGCAAAGCGCCACGCGTGCACTCAGTTTTCGCGGATAAGTCGTTCAATGTTTGAGCGCCGAATTGTCCAATGATTTGAACGATTTGAAGCTCAGTATCATTCAATCCATAGTCGTGGATTCCCATTGAATAACGGAATTGATCCCACACAGTTTGATTGATATACGTTTCGCCTGTCGCGTGAGCAAAATGCCGCAAGTGATCAGCCATCTCGAAAGATGAACGAGGATGACCGCGCAGCACACTCATGATTTCCTCACATACTTCACCACTTACTGACAGATCCTCATCCATTTCCTCAAGTTTTTGTTCGAAGATAAGATATAACTCTTCATCGCTATATGGGGCAATCGTCAATTTGGTGAAACGATCTTGAAGCGCACCATCCAATTTCTGAACGTCGGTTGTCGCGAAGAACATGCAGTATTCGCGGAAGTCGAAAGGAATTGTGACCTCACCAACGTCGCGCCGATCATAACGAAAGCGCCGAACCGGATTACTGGATTTATTGCACACTGTCAAAAGCATCGCTTGCACTTTCTTAGGCAACATTTGGCACTCATCGATAAACAGGGCCGCGTTATCGTCGCGCATTTTCGGATACCAGATATCGAAAAACGTATCGATGTTTTTGATTACCGAAGCATTCACTTCAACAAGTGGACGCTCGCGCCCTTCTGGATCAATCAACTCTTTGCAATATTCATTGATCATGTAAGTTTTACCGTAACCACGAGGGGCGTTAAAACAAAGGAAGGGATTCATACCAGTCTTCTGTAAAGAAGATTTGTAGATTTGAAACTTCCGCTTTAAGATATCCTGACCAATCACGTGGTCCATAAATGTGTCATCGTTCATAATGTAACTATAGTGTTAATTGTTAATTTTGCAATAGCGCGATTGCGTTATCCTAAGAATTCATCAACAGCATCGATTTCGCCGCTATGAACTAATTTCTCTTCTTCTTCAAGGTTATATTCGTAATTTGCTTCCTCCCATAATTCGCAAGCTTCAGAATTGACATCTTCCACGCAATCCCAAAATTCTTTTACTTCTATAGGGTATTCGAGCTTGTCTCGTGTCACTTCCGCATCACTGCCCTCCACGATTGAGCCAACGGTTACACCGTCTTCCTCACATTGAATCCATGCGCCACAATCGGTGCCTTTATAGATTGCCTTTTCCGCTTGTGCAACGGTATCAACGCCAATCTCGTCTAGTAGTTCTTGATTATTTTTTATCATCTGTATAGTTGGGAAAAATAGACTATTATGCCTATCAATATTAGTATTAACATATTTGTTTCTCTGCTGTTTTCTTCCTGCTACCATGCGCGGGAAAACCAACAACCTTACTATGCTGTTTTTGGCATAGTTCACAATCGATACATTGCACGTCATCGCGTATAGTCGCAGGACATACAACAATATCACCGTTTGTTTCGAAATCTTCGGGAACCACTGACACCACTGGCGCAATACCTAACGCTTTTAATTTTTTGGCGTGATCTGGACCATTGGCGCTAATGTTTACCGTGAAACCATGTTCATTAGCCATTTTAACATTTAACCGATTCCATTCGGCAACTGCTTCCTTTTCTGCGTTAGTATAGATATCACTTTTAACATCTTCCGCTAACATCGGATAATGAGTATAAGTAAATCCGCGCTTTCCTTTATTGGCGTTTACCAATTGCGCCAAACGTTTTGCATTGATCTTTTCATTGCTACCTTGCAAATCACCAGCTTGATTGTGCCGCCACAACTGATTAGGTTTAAGTGTCGTGATTGCATCGCAAAATTCTTGAAAGGTGGCAAAGCCATATTTTCCTTTAGTAACATTGCTCCAATGAATATTGATAGGACCACTTTCAGCGTAACACCCATTTCCTTTAAATGGGCAAGAAGCAGGACACGTATTTTTTGAACTCATAGAGACAGGTATTGGACCAGTCTTTTCGTTCATTGAGATTTTTTTCAAATGCATGACAACAGTATAGTTGAAAAAAGGAACATAGCAAATAATATATATACGCGATTGCGCTATAGACTTAGCGCCGAAATAGAGTAGTATATATACATGACAAAACCGATAGTTAAAAATAAGTGGATACTTCGTGACGCCAAAACTAATGAGCCTATTATGCAGGGTTCAACCGTGAAGGACTTTCGTGGCGACGAACTTTTTGTGGATGGTGGTGCGCCACCACACAAAGAAGGATCAACGGGACGCGTTTATACTAGTCGTGGAAGCTTTTTTCCAACAGTGATTGGCGCTAAGTGGGTAAAGATCTAAGTTTTTTACAAGTTTCTGTAATAAGTAGAAATAAGGCGGGATCACGTATCCCGTCACACCCCCACGGTGGGGCTACTGTTCAAATGAACAGTGCCGAACCCCCTTTCGAGGATTCGGCACAGGTTGGAGGGGCGCGGCCACTCATTTCCGCGCCCCTCCTGATCTGTTACTACCACCTAACAAAATTTTGTTCAATCCTTTCAGGAATCACCTCACGAAACTTTGATGATTCTTTGGTTGGGCGATTGGTTTCTGGATCAACATCGAACACCATTAGTTGAATGTTTCCATTTTCCGTATCGCCCACCTTCTTATCAAGAATCCAGTGTCGTGTGGCACCATCCTTTTTGGCCCGATAGATAAGGTGTCTGCGCTTTGTTGCACGCACCAATTGATTAAAAAGTTGTGGTATCATTATTTTTTGAATTTGAATCTCATCTCGGCAGTTTCAAGTGACTGAAAGTTTTCCACTTTCGGCACTCCGACTTCATTGCTCAGATTCGAGCGAGTATATGTCCTGATGCAACATGCTTTAGGATCAAGAATGAATGTTTTGTTTCGACTGTGCTTACGCTTAGTCCCGTCTGGATTGGTAGTAACTGGTGTTATCATATCGCTAACTTAGCGTATTTCGGTTGATTGTCAAATATTTTGTCAATTTCTTTTCGAGTTATCCATTCTCCCTTGTAACAATAAAAATCGCTTACAGTGGCAACGTAACCCTCTTCTGTATATACTGCATGGACGATAAGGCAGATAGAAGATTTATATTTTGTGTCAAATTGGGTGTCTTGTGGTGTTAGATAATATTCGTCTCGTTCAGTTGGGTCAAATTCGTCGTGTCCTTCTATAGCATAATTACCGACTGCGGTAATTGCCATCACACCAATGTTTCCATTAAATGTGTTTATACCTTCTTTAACAGGTTCACCGTTAATGTGGGTAATGCGGGGAATCAGTTCTGTTTCTGATTCCCCGCATGGGTCAAACATCACGAATGCCATTTATCCGCCACGCTGTTCACGTTCCCACTGAGCCAACTGCGAAGACAATTGTTTGATTGCCGTGCGCCCAATGTTAATGGTTCCTGTCGTGAAAATCACACCGCATTCGCTTTCGGTATGACCTGTAATATCACAAATCTGTTCCTGATTGTGATTGACTGCGAGAGTCGTGGAAGATTGTTTCTTACCACGCTTTTGATTTTCGTTTGTGCTCGTCACTTGTGGAGTATCAGTTGTATTCATAATAGGTTGTTTATCTTAACAACAACAGTATAGCGCCAAATCAGTCGGTTGCAAGTTTTTTTGGCATCAGTTTAATAACGCAAATACGTTAGTTGACCAACTACTGTTCATGTGCTCACGGTGGCGCTACTGTTCAAATGAACAGTGGGGGTTTCGCCTTGCTACCCTTTATAAAATTTGACTGTGTTCTACATTACCATCTTTTGTATGAACGATAATTTTATATTCTTTCTCGCCATCGTCAGTAATGAATGCCTGATGACTCATCGGCACACCACAATAGGGACAATGACGATAAGGAATTGAAGTTTGTTGGATGTTACTGATCTTTAACTCCTTTACTTCCATGATTGCGCGGTGTTCGTCTGAATTCACACCATAAATAGGCGCGAAATCTTCAATTTCTCCATAAATGTCTTTAGCGAGAAAAACATCCTCTTTCTCAAAGGCTAATCCGATAGTGTGGTCGCAATCTTTCATGTATATATATTAGCGCCAAAAAAGAAGATTACAATGGCGCGATTGCGCTATATTTCAAGTAAGAAAGCTGTTGCAATTAAGTTGCGGCATGATATAGTAGTAACAGAAAGATAATAGCAATGAAGCCAAAACAACAAAAACAAGAAGAAGCAGATCAACGGCAGAGCGAACATGATCAACTTTCACCTCAGGAGAAACTTGAAAAACTTGATCGTAATGGTCATGTTGCAAAGAAGGAACGCGCCAAACTGCAACGATAGATTAACTCTAAAGCAAAGCGTAGAAAGGGTAAAAAGTAATGTTAACAACTCTTATAGTGTGCGCGGCAGTAATGCCATGTTCATTCATAGTCTTCGGGCGAATGAGTTATAAAAACATAACTTCACAAATCTTTACCCTCCTACTTAAAACTTCGGCGCTAATTACAATTGTATTATCTGCCATTCACTTTTTAAAACTAATAAACATAATATAGCCATGAGCGAAGTAGATAAGCTAAGAAAGGCATACGAGACGGGTAAGATCTGTGGAATCACAGATACTAACGGAACAAAATACAATGGTCAAGTAACAGCAGTCGGACAAGTGACTGTATTGGTGCATGATCGAAACAAGCGGCAAAATGTCGCGTTGCGACACAACGAAATTGATTCGGTGCGTTGCGGTTAATCTCCAGTTTTTTCTTCATAGTCATAATAAAGAGGGGCACGTCAAATAAGGCGTGTCCCTTTTCGTGTCATGGTGCGACGGTGGGCGCACTGTTCAAATGAACACTGGCGCATGTGCGCCATAGAAGATCAAAAAAACTTCCACAAAGAACTTGCTTTTAATTATTTTGGCTTTATACTCTTGTATAGCAAAGATGCTATTACTTATTAAAATCTAATTATCATATATCATGGCTAATCTAATCTACGGAAATCAACTTGATCGTTCACTTCTTAGCAACGTTCACACTCCCGATCCTGTTGGGACTCACTACCCCATTGATCACAACATGTTTCTTGAACTGATCGAAAAGGCATTGGATGATGCTGGTTTCATCGTTCACGCTAACGAGGTGGTTGTTTCGCGGAATTTTCCCTCTGCGGCAGAAATCGAATTCGTCGCTAACAATATGGAAACGGCGACATTCGCGGAAGGAATCGGACAACGCGCTTTCGGTGGTCTTTCGATCACTTCGGAAGATCTCGCGGGAACTGAACGTCAACTTGTTTGTGGCTGGCGTAATTCACACGACAAATCTTTCAAAAGCGCCATCTGTATCGGTTCGCGCATGATGGTGTGTGATAACTTGTGTTTTTCATCTGAGCGCGTGATTGGTCGCAAGCACACCAAAAACATTGAACGCGACCTTCCTGCTGTCATTTCAAAAATCGTCTATGGACTGGTGGCAGAATGGAGCAACATGGAAACGAGAATCAAAGCTTACAAGCTTGTCAGGTTGACTCGTGAAACTGCTGCGGATCTTGTATTCAAGTTGAAGGAACACAAAGCAATTGCGCCCACTAAGTGTGCAACAGTTTTTGACCTTTGGTTGGAACCTGCGCTTGCAGCTAAGGGAATGATTGATAAAACTGCGTTTATCGATGAAAATGATTCTTACGATGAGGACGCATACAAAGCGGCGATTGCGAGCAAAGAACATGAACTTGAGTCAGCATTTGGAAAAGGTGTTTCTCTTTGGGGATTGTATAACGCATTCACCGAATCACTTAAAGGCGGCGACTTTTCAAAGCACGCGACTAGAACAATGGCAGCACAAGCTCTTTTTGATTCTATTGCAGGAGTCGATATTAAGGCGCAGTCTGATGTTGAAGTCGAGGGCGAAGACGAAAACGGTGTTCATTACGATGTAGAAACCACTACGGAAGACGTGACCGACAGACTCGCAGAAACCGAAGAAGAAGAAGAGCACAGCTTTAGCTGGTAGGTTGCCAGTTTTTTAACCAAATACGCAATAAAGGACTGTTCGAAAGAACAGTCCTTTTTGTTTGGCGCGGGTGGGACCACTGTTCAAATGAACAGTAGTCAGGGTATATCTTATACCACAGATTTAGGGTTTGTCAACTGCTTTTTTAATCAATCCCCTCTCAATTAAAAGCTCAACTTCATTGTTAAAAGCATCAATGTTATTGGAAATTCCAGACTCTACAAAATCATAGAGCATTACCATCATATCTTCAACAGTCATATTTTCTATAACAAGTTGAGTAACCAACTCCACGTTTTCTTTACTATACTTCATTTTACTACTGTAATCCTATTCTCTTTAGTGTCAAAGCATACTTTGAATTTTGGGCCAATAAGATTAAATTTATTTTCTATATGTTCAAAAAGTTGACATTCAAACCATACTTTGTTAATGTCGGTGATTATATGAGTTATATTATAATGGTATCCAATAGTATGAGGATACATCGTTTTTAACTGTGTGGATACAGTTAACTTGAGAGATTCAAGATCTTTAATCATCATCAGTTCCGAAAGTGAGATCCTGACAATGTTGGCACATGCCGCTGATGCGATATTCGCGCCGACTTTCATCATCGCGGAAGTCGTCTGCATCCCTACCACATATTGCACATTGATTAGCACGGATTACTGCTTTTCTGTCGATTCCAAATTGGTTGGAAATGTAGTGGTCGATTTCTGGTGATTTTTCGGTTGGTTCTGCCATACCCATATTGTAGGCTCAAATAAGAAATATGCAAATAAACATCTAACGTGATCGCGTATCACACAGTGGCACGGTGGCACTACTGTTCAAACGAACAGTGGCGTGATCGCGTTACACGATCACGCCACGTTCTACCTACTTACCTACTTTTAAAATTCGTGTCCAAAAAAGGAAACTACTGCAATTAAGATTATTGTTGTACAGATTATAGAAGTCATTGTGAGATAATCCTTTCTGCTTCTTGTTCTAAGTCGCCCACCAATTTCTGATCAAACGTGATGCGCGTGCCCTGCGTTGACTTGAAGCCCGTGACATTAGATAGCACTTTGCGGCTACCCAATGAATGCGAATACTCATGTATTTCACCGCCAGAAAGATACGCACCGTCGTCAGTAATTTCTTCAATTTTATACTCACAAGATATAGCAATTTCATCATATTGCAATGAAGGATTATACTGATGTGATGGCGCGATCACGTCCCATCTATCAGTGCCTTTCACGATTTCGATATAGATATCAGTTTCCATATTTAACCATATTATAACTTTAAATACGAGATAAGCAAATAATCATCTAACGTGATCGCGTATAGCAGCGGCACGGGAGGACTACTGTTCAGATGAACAGTAGTTTGGATGAACAGTAGTTCGGATGTCAGATCATAGATTCAATTATTCGATCCAACCGTTGGGCCAAATCTCGCTGAAAATCGCCGCTCATTCTTTCCTCGTTGTATAATTGTCTACATAGGCGTTGCAGAAAAATTAAATCTTCAGGTTCAAGTTGTAAATCTTCGCGCTCTAACCCTTCAACTCTTTTTATTCTGTCAGCTACCCATTGATTATCATTATGGAAGTGTGTTGTCATTACCTTATTTCGGGATAAAATTTTCCGATTACCCCGTTATTTAATTTTGCGAGCACGTAACCGTGATTAACTGACCATGGCGCAAAAACAAAATCAATTTCTTTATTTAGTTGATAAGATGGGTTTGATGAATTACCAACTTGAAATTCTTCGTCAAATTCATAATTATCCATAATTTCTTCGCCATCAATAGATGCATCACAAAGATTCCACCCTACTACGGTATCAATAGGTAATGAATAATCGTAATCAGTACATTTCAAAAACACTGGAAAACTATAACCGCCGCGAATGTCGCAACCCGTATGGATATAAACAACTAAAATAGCCGAATCTGAATAAATCCAATCATCACATTCGGGATTGGGATCATCCCATATTTCCCAAACATAATCTTGCGATAAATCGTTTTCGTTATTATAGGTATTATCCCGCGCTTTCAATTCATAACCCTTTAATTCACAAAAAGCTTGTCCACATTCAAACCATGATTGGGTTAAATCAGCGGCGAATTCATCAAATTGATTTTGTATATAATCAAGATGTTCACACTTTTCGGAGAGAAACGCCACTGTTTCAATTGTGGCCATTACTTCGTTCTCGCCCCACAATTCAATTTTTATTGCAGGATCATTTTCGGAAATCGGTCCTTTTTCGTAATGTCTGCCATAATGATCACCACTATCTAAAAAGTGACGCCCCGAATTATATCTTGCTGCCTCTGCTAATTTTTTAATCATGTAAAACTATAGCGCCAAAATCTTTATTTTCAAGTTATAGATTTGAAATACGGATGGCGCAAATACGTATGGCGCAATCGCGCCATCGCGCCATCGGCGCGGGGGCTACTGTTCAAATGAACAGTAGTTTGTTATACGAATATTACCTTCCCCTCTTCTAATCCTCGTTTTGTATTTCAGATAATTCAAGGTTAGTATTGCGTCGAATTACGGTATAATCTTCACTATCTAGCAGGAGATCACAACCATTAGCGTTGACAATGAACACAGCACCTCTTTCTTGCCAGTTGGGTTGATTCGTGGCATTAATCGCCCTGTATTTACCCGCAGGGAATTTTTGATCGGTTCCCAACAGTTTAAAGTCGCAATTTGTTTGAATAGTCATCATACTCCAAAAACTGAATCTTGACATTCTTGACACATGCCACTTATACGATATTCGTGCCGACTCTCATTATCTCGAAAGTCATCTATCTTTCCAGATTCCACTTCAATGGTGACATCTTTGCCGCATGTTGCACATTTATCGGCGCTAATTGATTCTTTGCGATCTATCCCTAATTCGTTTTTTAGGAAGTTATCGATTTCTGGTGATTTTTCGGTCGGTTCTGCCATATATATATTGTAGCTTTAAATCAGAAATAGGCAAATAAACACTGTAACGCAATCGCGTATCATAGTCGCACGGTGGTTGCACTGTTCAAATGAACAGTGGGTTATTCATTAGTATCTATAATCTTCAAGTGCTCCGTCAGCAACTTCGTCAGCAATTGCTTCTTTCGCTTTTTCCTGAAGAGATTCTTCATCAATGGTTGACCCATCTGTTGAAGACATTTCAAGGATTTCAATTTCGTCATCGTCGTCTGGTTCCATTGGACATCCGAATTCATCTCGTCCGCCCTTCATTCCTGCTGTTACTTCAGCATCAACAAGAATTTCAGTATCATTGTCATCGTAGATATAAGTAGAAACGATCATTTAGTATAGTAGTTTAGGAGTGGGTAATTGCAACTGAATAAAATCATTTTTTTCTTCAATTGGTGGTAGTGGTTTAATCATTACATAGATACCAGTTACATGGTAAGTCATGATCAACATGAGGAACAACATTAGTGAGCGATAAAAGACTAGCCAGTTCATAATGTGTAGTTTATTCGCAAATACGCCAAATACAAGTAACGTGATCACGTATAGCAACAGTTGCACGGTGGGCGCACTGTTCAGATGAACACCTACGCATATCCGTATCACATGATTGAGTAGGTCAGGGATCACGCGAATCCGTATCGCGTGATCCCGTCCCTTGTGTCATGATTAAAGTGGGTTGTTCGTGGCGATCTCCATTTGACCGACAAGCTGACGAAACAAGAATTGCTGAAAACCACGCGTTTCGTCGCGATGTCCTGTTGTTAGGTGGTAATGTTCTTCCAACACAGTTTGAACAAGATCGTGCAAACCGTGATCGAAAGCTTTGTCAGTAAGGAAGATTTTATCGTCTTTGGCATAACCATAAAGATCGTCGCCTTCTCTTGTTTTGACGAATTCGATTGGCGCTTCAACTTCAACGCCAGCACCTTTTAAAAACTCAATAGCTTTCGTTAACTTAATCTGTTGAAACTGTGTTGGCTCGAAAGATTCGCGTTGGATTTCGCCACGACGATTATTATGGATATTTGCCAGATTATTTGCAAGTTTGCGACAATTCACAAGCGCCAATTCAATGGCATCAAGAAACTTTTCGCTTACTGGCGTATTACTCCAAATTGCGTGATAATTTGGATAATTGGAAGTTAACGCTGTTTGAATGACAGCAGAATTTTCGCTCTGCGCTAACAAACAAGCAATTTGCTGATCTGCGCAATTAATGGTTCTGTCTTCTGTCAGATCGGCGTCAGCAAAATTTACGCTTAAAGGAATGTCCATTGTGCCAACCAAAACACCTTTACAGTAAGCGTTGCCTTTACTGCAATCAAGAATCTGATTGTCATTAATGGTTTCAACAACTGGAATGTTAGCATCAAGGAAGTATTTATCCCGCTCATTCCAACAAGTTTCAATTTCAGGATGTTTAACCGTAACAACGGTATCGAAACCATCGATAGGCTTATTCGTGGAATCTCCACCTTCGTCAAGTGCATTAGAATGAAGCTCACGGAACCATTGCCATGCTTTCCAATGTTTTCCATAGTCCGTGCAGTATGCAAGCTTTTCACCATTGCACAGTATCACGTCAAAGTCTTTTCCACGGATATTCTGAGATTCCGTCGTGAAAATGTATGTGTAAACTTCATTGTCTGTGCCACGTGTTTTGATTGAAATGTTGCCGCCTGTGCGGAGAATGCCAGCAATGGCGTATTTCAACCCTGTGCCGAATTTACCAATTTTCGAATCGTCAGCTTTGACACTAACACCCATCATGCGAAACGACTCTTCATTGAGAGTCCCGTTATTGTAGAATCTGATTTTTTTCATGACATAGACATATTACCTCATTCAACCGATTTTACAACTATTTGTTTGGCGTGAATCCGTGATACGCAAATCCGTATGGCGCAAATCCGTAAGGCTCAAATGCAAATAGCGCAAATACGTAATACGCACATCCGTAGTGTTCATCTGAACAGTGCCACGGTGGGACTACTGTTCAGATGAACACGGGGTTCATCTGAACAGCATTGAGAGGTGATTAAGCGGCGAAGTAATCTTTCAGAATTGGCCTTAGCCAATCTGAGTTTTCACCGCTGAATCCTGTTATGAAATTGTTTTCAATCTTGATGAGAGTATCGCATTTCCCCGCACTGAAAACGTGAAGCATACAGTAATCAGCGAATACCGCATTGCTGATTAAAAAATCTTCGTCACCTGTTAGGAACAAGCCGCGTGCGGAGATTCCGAAAACTTCGCCGCCAGCTTTACTGATCGCATCGAAGATTTTCGTAACGTGCTCAACGTCATTGAGTAAACCATCAACCATGTTGGCGGCATCAATAGCCGCTTCGATTTGCTCAACTTCGGCAGGCAAAAGGTCATTGATATTGTGAACTGGAATTGTTGTAGTAGAGTTATTCATAACACCAATATTATACCGCTTTTTGCTAAATACACAAATAACACCTATAGCGCAATCGCGTATCACAGTGGCACGGTGGTGCCACTGTTCAGATGAACAGTGGTATGGATGGCGCGATTACGGGATCTGCACCTCACGCACATGCGCCAGTTCAAACATGCGGTGATCAACAGCTAATTCCTCTAGTGATTCCAACCATTCTTCTTCAGACACAGCAGACACAGGATACTCAATCTGATAATGTGAAGAGGAACATTCTAGCTCCCCCACTGCGCCCATAGCGTCCCACTCACGTGAGTGGTCGTGCATACGCACACGGTATGTAAGTCCACCTTTGGGTTTCCAGTAATGTTTAGGTGCGGCTGCTGTATCGTCGTGAGCGCCATAGTTTTCAACGATTTGAGTAGTGACAATGTAGGTTTTCATAACTCCATAGAATAAACGCAAATAGGGCAAATACAGGGTACGTGATCACGTATAGTAGTGGCGCACGGCCGCACTACTGTTCAGATGAACACGGGGTTCATCTGAACAGCGGGGTCTAATAGCGATAATCTTCTAATGCGCCTTCGGTTATTTCGTCAAGAATTGCTTCTTTAGCTTTGCTTTGCAATCCTTCCTCATCGAATGATGAGCCACAGGTTGAAGACATTTCGAGGATTTCCACTTCTGGTTCATCGTCTGGTTCCATTTGGCGACCGAATTCATCGCGTCCACCTTTCATCCCCATAGAGACTTCTGCATCCACGAGAATTTCGGTGTCGTCATCACTATATATGTATGTTGAAACTATCATTTTACAAACTTGTATTTTAACTTTTCAAGGAAATTGCAAACCTTAACGGTCCAATCGTGATGAAAGCCATCCTGACCTTCAATGATCTGATCACCGTTTCAGTGGCGTGAGTGCCACCAATACCAAACTTTATCCAATGTTCGTTCTAATTTTCTCATGACTAGTATAGTTTTCCGTGATAGAATTTCGGTGCCGCAGGAATTGGAATCTTTTTTTTCACTGGTGCAGGTTTATTTTTTATCATCATGTAAATGCCGATTACATGGAAGTTAATGCTGATCAACAGACCCGCAATTAGAGAGAGTAAGAATTTCATGACACCAATATTATGCCACAATTCGACAAATACACAAATAACGCGTATGGCGCAATCGCGTATGGCGCAATCGCGACGTGGTTTGGGGTGTTCAGATGAACAGTGCCCCCATGTGATTAAAGCCACTTCATTCGCTCAGTATTAAACACTCTCTCATAGCGTTTTCTCGGTGCTGGATTTGTTGCATATTGAACACCTAAACATATGAGAACACCATTTTCCCATTTAGGTTCTTCATCGGTAACAATGAACTCTTTGACTCTTCCTTTTTTGTTTTTGTGAGTAAAACGTTTTCCTTTCATGACGCCACATTATACGGCATTGAGCTAAATAGGCAAATAACGCGATTGCGTAGTGTTCACCTGAACAGTAACGAGGACAGGGGTGTTCAGATGAACAGTGGTGCTCACCTGAACAGTGCCCTTTTCTAGTGGGTAGCGATAATTATCGCTATTATGATAAATGCGATAACTACGATAATCATGGATTACATGATCTTTGTGGATTCCATGGTAGGCTCAGAATCTACGACAATTCCGCTGTCTCTGGTGATGCTGAAATCTTCGTTGTCTATGGAATCACTGAGTTTTTTGGTAATTCCAGCTTTTACCATTTCTGCCAGCTTTTGTAGTTGTTTTAGTTTTTTTAGTTCTTCCGCGTTTTTATCAACTTTCTCGTTAACTTTGGCAATTATGGAATCAATCTCTTCTTCAGTGATTTCACCCATGATGGCTCTTTCAGTGAGTTGATTGATTGTAGGTATTCGGTTGTTCATAGTGATTATGGTTTTTATATTATAGGTTTCGTAATTGGCATAGCTCTCATAGCTTTACCATATATACAGTATAGCACATATTTACCATAATGCAATAGCGCGTATGCGCCATGTTCAAATAGACAGTGCCAAATAGAGTAGTGTGCAGGTGAACAGTGTTCACCTGAACGTCTACAAGGGTGTTCGGATGAACAGTAGTGCTCTACTGTTCACCCAAACAGTGGGGTTATGCTACGGGCACGGGGCGGATTTCGATGGGTTTGATTTGCGCTCGTCTGAATTGGCGTGTGTATTGTTTGCGCGGAGCGGGATTTCCCGCGTATTCCACTTTGAGAGTGAGAGTGGCTTCGCTTTCCTTCACAGGCGTATCGTCTGATACGATGAAAGTTTTTGTTCTGCCTTTGGCATTGGTATATAAGAAGTATGTTCCTTTTTTCATGACTCCACATCATACCCTATCTGACCAAATAGGCAAATAACACGTATAGCACGATTGCGTAGTGTTCATTTGAACGTTGACACTACTGTTCATTTGAACACTGGCACGATGACGCCATTGTGTCACTGTCTATGTGTGCTATACTGTTAACATGTACTTACTATTAGGATTATCACTGTTCACCATCTCAGTAGCTTGTTTTTGGACACTTGTTCACTTGCACAGTAGTAGAGATATAGAGGAATTACATCCAGTGTTATTTTGGACACTGTTGGTAATTACTGTTGTTCAAATTTGCGGCACTAATCTGGTGTTCGCATTACCACTGTTAATTTGTGGTATAGACCAGTTTTTTTGTATAGTGCTCAAATAGACATTACTGTGAGCCTGAACACTGTTCAGGCGAACGTTGACACTACTGTTCAGATGAACACCTGTGCCCATCTGAACAGTGTGCTATCCTCTAGCTAGTATGGGGGTTCTAGCTAGTATGGATAACCCGACCTCTATGAAAAGTAAAGATTTCCCATTTATCATGAATTTTAACAAGAACATGACAGTCACAATGGGCATACCTACTATAATTTTCGGCGCTAGTCAAGTTCTTATCTTGAGTATAATTTCTATCATAGCCAAAACAACCGCCATCAGAACAGATACTATATTCCACAGATCCTTTCTGTAGTATCCATAATTTCCGTCCACAGTCCATATCAGTATGGTCTATCGAAAAACCAGAATTGTCAGGGTGCTCGGTGAGTGTTACATCTTCTATACTGATGATAGTAGATCCATTAGTTGCATTTTCAATAGTTTTCATAAGAGTCGGTATTTTTAAGGTTGAGTAAGATTATCCTAACCTTACCATACATACAAGGTAGCACAGAATTACCATAATGCAATGGCGCATATAGGCCATGTTCTAGTGAACACTGGTCAAATGAGTAGGTGTCAAATAGAGCACTGTTCAAGCGAACACTGTTCATCTGAACGGCTGTACTACTGTTCAGATGAACAGTAACGTCCACCTGAACAGTATGTGCTTATGGTATTTATGGCTTTAGCCAACCGCTACCACGATTGCGATCACTATGAAGATTATGACTACTATCATATCTTCAACCTACATGACTTTTGTGGATTCTTCGACAGTGTTCTCATGAACAGTGTCTTCGATTACGATGCCGGAATTCTTAGTCCAGTCGGTAGTCTGGAGATCTTCGTTGTCAATGCTTGCTGACAGTTTAGCCATGGCCATATCCAGCATATCCTGATAGGCAACATATTCCGACCTTTTGGCTTCGTTAAGCTTTATTTTCTCTTCGGCTTTATCGATCTTCGCCTGTTCTTTATCATTAAGTTCATCGAACCTTTCCAATTTGGCATCCAGTAATGTTTGGATTTGTTGATAGTCTGCCTCACTGTATTTTCCCTTAGCGTGAGAACCAGCGAATTGGTTGATAGTCGGCAGCTTAGTAATTTCAGATTTCATGTATTATTAATGTAGGTTTATTTTCAGTGTGGTTGAAGTTGTCTCAACCATCGTGATAGCATCATAGTCGATTTTTCGCTGCATCGCAATGGCGTCATCGCGTATCTTGTCTAACCCGCATGAACAGAGGGGTAGGGGGTTTGTTGAAATTCCGCATAACTTAACTAAATCGGAAATCGAGGGGGGGGTGGGGCTTACTAAAAATATCCCAAACCAAAACAGGATCGAAGCATCTAAACAGATCTCAAAAATAGGCGGCACCAAAAATAGGCAACACACATTCTGACCAAACCAAAAAAACTAAGACAGTTGATGGCACAAATGTCCATAGCGCCGAATTATATTCCGCCAAAACGTTATATATTATGCGGTTCTGGCGTAATTAAAGCTAAAAAGAAAAAGCGCCAATCCCCGCTAAAGGATCGGCGCTAACTTCATAGTTCCCTGTAACTCAAGAACTATTCGCGAAGTTTATTTCTACAATCTAGTTAAAGTCTATTTGCAAAGACTAACTCCGTTTAAAGATAAATGGAGTCACAACTCACTTTTGTTTTTATTTAAAGAGTGGACGCAAAGATACAAAAACCCACTCCGCTACAAATTACTCGACTGCTGCATAGCGTTCACTTTCGATCACCGCATCCATCATATCAACTGGTGTCATGACTTCTACAGCAAGCGCCGATTTTAAAATCGATGGTGAAGCTCCTGATACGAGACATGTGCCTCGATCATCCTTTGTTACTGGTTGATCTTTACCATAGGCATTCACATTCCAGAATACAACTTCAGGGAATTTATAACCAGCAGCTTCAAATTTCTTTTTCGCCGCTTCGTAGTTAGTCCCTGTGTTATCACAGGCTTGATCAAATTGCATATCACTCACGATGAAAAGAGTATCAATCATTTCATCTGCATCAATGTTATTAGCTACCGCAGTTGACAGTATAAGATCAAACGCTGCTTGAAGGTTTGTTGAACCCCAATAACCACCTTTCTCATTTAGGTGCGCAACTTTTTCATAGATATTGCTACCTTTGATTGTTACAAGTTCCGCGCTTGAAGAAAATGGCATATAGCAGTCTTTCCAAACACCTTCGTTACGTTCCGCAATATAGATGCTCAATGATAGAGCAACATCAATTGGACTTACTGAGTCGTTACGTCCACCGTAGTAACCTGATGATCCCATTGATCCAGATTGGTCCGCTAGAACCAGTCCATTGAATGGAGTCACGTAGTTTGGCAGGTTATCCCACTGCAACGAGATCGTTTGATCAAATGACTTACCATAAGTCTTACGAATCAAGTCATAAGGGTATAGCGTCGATGTTTGAATCTTAGCGTCACCTTTCTCTACTTTTTCAAGATATTTCTGGTATCGCTGATCTGTTTCGATATCGTGACGACCAAACGCCTTACGATAAATCATTGCTGCACGAGAAGGAATCTTTTCGTAATCAATCTCGCTCCAGTTTCCACTACACATTTCGCGTTCTACAACGTTCAAACGTGCACGGAGTGATGACAATGCTTTACGATAGCTTTTTTCATCTACTTCTAAATCCTTGATGAATTCACGCGCCAATTCACGTGTTGCCGCAGATGATGTGTTTGCCGATGGCATCCACTTCGCTAGCAATGATGGAAACTCTGCTTCAAGATCTTCCTGAAACTGTTCAAGGATCACTTCTTTAGCCAAAGACCAAAGTGAAGTTCCACGTAGTGCAAAATAGTCATCCCAACGTCCATATTCAGGAATCAGGTTAATGTTTCGCGCCAACGCATCTTTGTGAACGTTCGCTAAGTAGTTATAGATCGTGCGAGGAACTTTACGTTCACCCGCTCCACCACGAACATCTCGCGCCCAAAACAAAATTTTCAATGCTTTGGTTGGATCTTCACCATATGCGGCTGAGAACGCATTAATCACTTCCTGATCGCTTCGTGCTCGCATTGATCCAATGCTTCCGAATAAGTCTACACAGTTGTTCAATGACGACTTGTTTGACTTTGCTCCTTTGTGGTTTACAGTTGCATTTGCACGCTTCTGTAGTCCGTCTTTTAGCTTATTAGTGCTCATTTTCTCTCTTGTTGATTTTGCCACAGTTGATGTTGCCGTTACAGTTGTTGATGCTACTGTCGAGAAAGGACAAGATACAATTATTTTTGCCGTCTTTGGCAAAATGCAATGTTGGTGCATTTTCGTGGAATCGAGCCACAAGATTTGTTTGCTGTATGTATCTTAAAAGATCCTCGATGCATTTATTTTTCCTTAATAATGATAGAATAAATGTATGTTTGCTGACCACATCTAAATTTTTAAAAAGTTAGAGATTATCTTCTCTAAACTTATTATACGTCCAAAATGGGATTTGTCAACATCTTTTTTAGGTTTTTTTAATTTTTGAGAGCTGATAGAAATTGTCTATCGCTCATTTTAGTAACAGAGTTCATTAGCGTGTTTAACGATATCAAATGTTGGATGGCTCATTAACTTTTTTGCTGCCGCAAATTTTTCTTTGTTTTGTGACCATATTTTTCCAATTACTGGAAATTCATTGTTGAACTGTTGCTCCATCGCATCTGCTAAGACACGAATCTCCGATTGCGCATGAGAATCTGTGCGCAAACCCAAAAAATGCATAAGGTTATGAAGATCGACATTTACTGTTATTGCTGTCATTAAGTTTAGCGGCAAGATCATTCGCGCTTGCTCTTTCGCTACATTCTCATCTAACATATGAGAGTAAAGTCCATAAGCTTTTTCACACAGTTCCTCTATCTCCTCGCTAAAGAAAATGGCTAACTCCTTATAGGCTTCACCTTTCTCGTGGAGTTTGCCGCCTGAACCCTGTTTATTACCTGTCTCATTCTGAATTCTCCATTCATCATAGGTAGGTATATAAAAATCGTCACGCATCTCAGAATATCGTCCGCTTTCTTCATTAAGGCGAAATGTGCGGTGACGCACAAATTGGCGCATGACAAAAATTGGCATTCGAATTTCAAACGTAATGCTTGCTTGTTCGAACGGGGAGGAATGGCGGTTGCTCAGAAGATAGTTCAACAGTCTAGTATCCTGCTTCTCACCCTTTAACGCCGTTGCTCCGTAACTCTGTCGTGCTGCCTTAACTGGAGTCCAATCATCCCCCAATACGTCAACGACCCTACAAAAACCTAAATCGTGATATAGATTCATAATTCTATGCGTTCCTGTTGTTCCTGTTCCTGCTCAAGCTTCTCGCGTTCCTTTTTAAAATGAAGATGGCGTTCCCATGCGCCAATCCCCGCACCGCCCAAAACAATTAGTAACAGCAAAATCTCCATATTTTTATATTACTTCAATTTCGGAGTTATCAAGACGATTTTCGACATATTCGTCAAGTGCGCGGTCATAGTCATCATCAGAATTTCCCAACGACAATGGGTCATCCGAAGAATAACAACCAGCTAATTCATATGGATCGTCACCTTTTTTCAGTCGTTCTAATATGTGTGACAATTCACATTGCGTAAAAATTGTTCGAAATTGCTCCGCGCCAAACAATACCTCTTGAAAAATAGTATATTCCTCAGGAACCGTATATTGATTCAACACTTTTGGGGTGGATAATGTCGTACTCAAGTGTGATATTGACTGTTCATAAACATTAACGCATTCAGTGCCACTATGAATATAATCGGCTGTTTTTCCGTCTTTCAAAACTTGAAAGACATAAGAGGCAGTTATTCATTGGTGACAATTATAAATATCCCAAAAATTTCGCGTTTTGGTATGTTCGATTAAATCATCTAATGTCATAGCGCCAGACTATCATCCTTTTTAAGCTTGTCAAGTAAAAAAGTGTGTAATTATACACATGGATCTCTTACACCGAATTCATATCTGCTCATCTGGCGACCTCGCTGGTTATAAGACGGAAATGCAAAATGCCTACAATAGTGGGCTTTTCGACTTGCAATATGTGGAAAATCATGTTGGCCGTGAATTTAATAGGCGATGTGATGCTTATGGTGCAACTGATAAAATAATTCCACACAGCGGGCATTTTAGACCTTATGATTATGCAGCGTCAATCTCAACAGGGGTTAATGACATTGTATTGATTGGCGGTGACGATATACGACTAATCGATGGTGGTGATATGTTGGCGATTTGATTATGGTAACTTACAAAAAGATTACGGTTGAAGACGTTGAAATGTCTGAAGAGGATATTTTCGAGCAACGAAAGTTCCGTGTCCTTGTTGCAGGGGTGGCGCGAAGTGGAACCTCAATGATGAGCGGAATTGTGGAACGATTGGGTGTTAATTTCTTCTCAACCACCGATACTGAAGAGGAAAAGGAGAAGCGCCGACTAAATGAGCTTAAACGTTTTGGGGAAGACTTTAAGATGAACGAAGATTTTTACGAAGTTGCTAAGGATGTTTGGCGCTATCGACTCAAGTTATGGAGCGAAGATTATTCGGGCCAAAAAATCTTACTTCCAGTTAGTAGAATGCACCCTTCTTATTTTATTAATCCCTGTCGTGTAATTCAAATGTGGAGAGATCCCGAAGAGATTCGACAGTCGCAACAAGCGAGCTATAATGGAGAACAGATAATGACTCCTGAACAGTGTGACTTGAAACGTGCTGAACTGTTGAATCATTTAGTTGGCGCTAAAACTTTCTTCGGTGATCGCAACATTCCATCGTTGGATGTTGAATATAGAGAAATCTTAGTTAATCCAAAAGGTGTAATTGAAGAGATTGCAAAATTTATCAATGCGCCAAATCCAATTGATGAAGCTGTGGCATGGGTGAATCCTGATAAGAACAGATTCAAGAAAGAAGAATTAACGAAAGACATATAATGAGTGACGAAGCAGAACAAGTAGAAGTTGTAAATGATGATGCTGTTTTCTTACCCGAAGGGGTGACAATTGTAGATGATACATTACCGTTGGAGCTACAAATGATGTCAGATGGTAGACCTGTTCTACAAGAGATGCTGGCTAAGAGAACAGAAACCACGAAGACCTTTTATAATTGGAGTACAGGAACTCGGCGCTTAATTTCCGCCAACCGTCCCATACATTACATTAAGGATCAGTATTGGGTCGATATTACAGGCGAGATTCAAGATGCTACTGTGCCATATGTAGAGACTCCTACCTATTTTGTAAAGCTACATGAGAATAAGGTTGCTGTTACAGACAGAAATAAAACAACATCAATTGATATACCCGTTGAAGGGGATCGAAGCTATGAATGTAATATGGTAGCATACGAAGAAGTTGTTTTTTCATTTGAGCCGTATAGCATATCAGTTGTCACGGCCCGAAAAGAAATCGTTGAACACTTCGGTTCATATATCGCTCATGACGCTGAAGGTAATATGGTGGAGGACGACAAAGCTATACATATTGATAACGAAACTCGTGTTCGCACAGAAAAAGAAATCGTTGCTCCAGTAGTTTATCAAGCTAGCTTTAATTTCTAATGCCCTCCCCTTCGTTTACAATTAATACCGCTAAAGCGGACGCATTGGGTTATGTAAGTGCTAGCTATGCTAGCAAGAGTGCTTATACAGGTAATCCAGCTTCCCCTAATACTATAGCTATTTATCCATCAACTCTGACAACAGTAAACCCTGTCATACTTACTTGTGGTAATTCACACACTACGGGAGGAAACTTTTATGCTCGTCGCACCTATATGTTGTTAGACGTGACGGGTATTAACAAAGGAGATACTATTAATAGTGCAACACTTAATTGTGATTTACAAGCACAGAATTATTGGGCTGGTGCAACAACAAAATCTGTTGGGGCGTTTATGTGGATAGCGGGAAGTGCTTCGCCATCTGCGTCACAATCTGTTACTCCTAATACTGGTGCTGCCGCGCCAACAGCAAATCAATTCTTAACTTCCAACACATCTAAATGGAAATCTGTATGGACAGGGTTAACTTTAACAACTACTAGTGCCGATGCCACTCATAGTTGGGATTATACCTCTCACGTGCAAAATTTAGTTGATAGTTATTATTTTAATCCTCAAAAAATATTAGTTAGATTCACTGCTAATAATGTGACTTATACTCAAGCTTCATCAGGAACCTTTTTGAAAACATCAATGGATAGAGGCGGGAACAATACATATCTTGCTGTAGATTATACTGCTGCTCCACCAGCGGGATCAGATTTTGTGCCCCAAATCATCTTTTCTTAGGTGTAATTAGGGGTATATGTCAAAGAAACGTTTCGAGACTGGTGTTCTTTTAGGACACATAGAACTGACGGAGAAACAACAAGAGTTTCATAAAATCATGACGAACTACAACACGCGTGTAGTTTTTCTATCTGGACCAGCAGGGTCATCCAAATCATTCCTGTCCGTATATTCGGCACTAGATTTGTATAATAAAGACAAGCGGCGAACTATCACCTACTTGCGCACGGTGATAGAATCAGCAAGTAAAGGAATTGGTTTTTTAAAAGGGGATATGGATCAAAAACTATCACCTTATCTTCGACCATTAGAAGAAAAAATCTGTGACCTCCTTAATGAACAGGAGAAAGATATGATGAAGCGCCAAAATGTGTTATCAGGAGAGCCTGTGAATTTCGTGCGGGGTCAAGACTGGAAGCATAAAGTAGTAATTGCCGATGAGATGCAAAATGCCACCATCAAAGAGCTACTGACTGTGATGACACGTATCAACGATAATACAAAGTTATATATATGCGGGGATAAGAGGCAAAGCGATATTAATAACAGTGGTTTTGAGCAGTTGTTTGATTTATTCAATGATGAAGTTTCCAGAGAGCAAGGGATACACTGTTGCGAGTTCGATCATGATGATATCATGCGTGATCCCGTAGTAAGTTATGTCATTAAAAAGATAGATTCATTGAGAAATTAGGAGTAAGTTAGTATAATATTAGTGTAACACGGTTAAAGACTAGACATGACTTATAAATTTTGTCCACATTGCGCGGCGAAGAACTTCTTCGAAATCGAGCCTAAATTTTGCTGTTCGTGCGGTGAGCCTTTGAATGCGGCAGTAGTTGCATCGAGCGGAGCACCTAGCATGGACGATTCAACGTCTCCAGTTGATTCTGGCGGATTTCGTAAACCAGCTAAACTGGACGTTGATATCGACATACCAGAAGAAAGTTGGGAAAAATTCGGTGAAAATATCGGCACCGCGCCAGACGAAAATTATCAAAGGGATTCGCGACCTGAATTTAGAAAGGACGTTCCCATCAGACAAGTACTTCTAGAAGACCGTCAACTCAAAAAAGGCACTATTGGCGGAGATGACTAACTAGATGGAAACTTACGAAGATAAACAACACGAAATCGATGAACTACTAGTCAAGATGCGCGGAAAATGGCAACTTGATAGTATCCAATGGATGGGCTATGATGATGTCTGCCAACATATCCGCAGGCACATCTGGCAGAAATGGGATCTATGGGACCAGAAGCGTGCGTTCAAGCCATGGTGCCGCACGGTAATTTCGCACCAAATTAGTAACCTAATACGAAACAATTATAGAAGTTTTGCGCGGCCCTGTCTCAACTGTGAGCATAATATGGGCGCTGACGCATGTGGTCTAACAAAATCTAAAGTTCAAGACTCCACATGTAATGAATACGCTAAATGGAAAAAGAAGCGTTCTCATGTATATAATCTGAAACTACCTGTCCCTATTGAGGATAAGATGCTTTCGGAAACTGTTGAATTGCATGATGAAATGGACTTTGAGGCTAGTTCTGATAACCTACATGGTTTGGTTATGATGCAACTAACTGAACGACAACAACAAGTTTACAGACTTCTATACATTGATCAATTAGATGATGCAGAGGTGGCGAAGAAAATGGGGTTCACTGCCGATGGTAGTAAAAATGTAAGATATAAACAGCTTACCAACCTAAAGAAAAAGTTCGTCGCTATTGCTAAAATTGTAATGGAAAACAATGACATTATCGAGTGAACAAATAGAACGAGCACTGGAACTGTTCGACAGTGGAATTACCAACCTTAATGAAATAACCCAAACAGTCTTCGACAATCCAGAATTGGATGGAAGACACAGAGAGGGTCGTGCTATTCGTGCTGCACTGGTAGATCAGGGCCGCGAATATGGCACCACTCGTAGTGAAGCAGAAATTCCCGCTGAATTGGATGCCGAAGCACTTCACTTTTTAAATAACTCAGATAGAATAGTGGGCATGAATCCTTTGGAGATTGCCCGTATGATTTTTAATGATGACACAATTCAAAGTCTATCTTCCCATCACAGAATCGTCCTCAACCACCTCCAACAGCATCGTGCCGATGTTATGGATAATACCGAAGCGCCAGCAGTCGGCAACTGGTATAATCCAAAGTCATTGTCTACTACGCTTAAACGTATTAACAAATGGGCGCACGCAGAATTAGGTGATACTGTAGACGAATTAACAGCAAGACACCTCAAATGCGTAGAGTCACTGTTTCGCTATCTACAAGCGTTCAAATTAGAATCGACGCTAAACAGCTTTCAAGATCAATCCGACCGTGATCTATTCGAGTCTGAATTTATCCGTGCAACGTGGGATAAACCAGATTTAACCAATGACGAGTTGAACTTGTATATGACCGTGTGCTCGAACTATGTTCGAATCAAACATATACAGGCTCGAATATCATCCCTCAACACGCTTTTGCAGGAGCAACAGGCAAACGCTGATGAAGAGGCTAGAGGACTTACTATTCAACTAACTGAGCGCCTTAAGGGAACCAGTGATGAACTGAACCAGACAGAGAAACGAATAGAGTCGTTAATCCAGAAACTAAATGGTGATCGGGCCAAAAGAAAAGAAAAACAAATGGAGAATAATGCCTCATTTCTCTATATTGTAGAAGAGTTTCAGCGCAAAGAATCTCGTGATAGATATTTGAAGATTGCGAGGCTACAAAATGCTGCTGTTAAAAAGGAAACTGAGAGGCTTGAATCTGTGGCAGACATCAAGGCGCGAGTTTTCGGAATTGCACCAGAAGAATTGTTATGATCTTAACTTGTAAGGAATGTTATCGAGAATTTAAATCAAAGAGAGCTTTACATATCCACCTGAAAACACATGGTGGTAAGGCAAAGTATTATCATAAGTTTTATCCGCGCCACGATAGACGGAGCGGCGAAGTTATTCCTTATAAAGACTACGACCAATACTTCTCTACTTTTTTTAAATCTCAAGCGAGTAGAGAAGAGTTCTATAGAACAGCGTCACAGAGTGATGTGCATGACGCAATCGTTGACGAATGGAATATCAACTTGAAGACAAAGGATTTGACGGTTCTACCAACAGAGACGTTTTTTATGCTTACCAACCTTTGTTCGATCTACGATATCCGTCAAAGTTTTGGTTCAACGCAACAGTTCTGTAAAGAGCTTCGACTAGAACAACTGTATGACGCTCATATGCCAGCAGATTTCTGGAACACTCCAGCCGACGAATTAGAAATGGAGGTGCTGGTTGATACTCGTGAGCAACAGCCGTTCAAGTATACCAATGCACAAGTTCAAAAACTGTCAATTGGTGACTATATGACGGCAGGCAAATATTTTTCAAAAGTAGCTGTTGATAGGAAGTCAACAGAAGATTTTAAAGGAAGCTTCGGTTCACAAATTGATCGTATCAGGGACAACCTACAATTAGCAGAAGATATGGGATACCGTATCTACTTCGTGGTTGAAGGAACACCTGATCAAATGGAAAAGGAAGCTAAAAGAAATAAGTGGGACCGAACACGTTGGGGATACATCTATAAAAATGTGCGTGATGTATTAGTAGACTACCCAACAACACAAATCATTTTTTGTAATAACCGCAACGAGGCACAGAAAGTCACTCGCAAGATACTCTATTATGGAGAGCGACTGTGGCGCGTTGATTTACAGTATTTTTTAAATGTGGGAAAAAGGAGTTCAAGAGTATAGGTTTGATTTCAGCGCCGAACAAGTTAATAATGAAATTGAAGCGATTGAAGGGTTCATTCCAGAGGATGAAGCGCAAATATTGGTGTACAGATTTCTTAGAGCTAATATTGGTTTCGCTAGTGAGCTTCTTCTCGGCGTAAAGCTGTTTCCATTCCAGCACATACTAATTAAAAGTATGATGCTCGGTGACTTCTCTATGTTTGTGTTGTCACGTGGTATGTCTAAGACATTCTCCGCAGCTATCTACGTGATGCTGCAACTGCTATTCAAGCAGGGTGTCAAGGTTGGCGTATTGAGTAGTGGTTTCCGACAGGCTAAGATGATCATGGGTAAAGCCTACGATGTATTGAAAAAACCCGCCGCTAAGATCGTGCGCCCACTATTTGGTAATGGTAAAACTATTATTCAAAAAGGAACGGATCAATGGACGTTAACCTGTGGTGCGTCCGAAGCTATTGCACTGCCACTGGCAGACGGAAGTAGGTTACGTGGTTTCCGTTTTCAAATTCTGTTGCTAGATGAGTTTCTAAACATCTCAAAGAATATCTTTCAGGAGGTTATCTTGCCCTTCATTGGTGTTGTGGATAATCCTACTGTGCGTGCTGATATGCGCGAAGCAGAAAACAAACTCATCGAGCAAGGTGTGATGGTAGAAGAAGACCGTTATAAATGGCCTTCAAACAAACTCATCCTTCTATCATCGCCCTCATATACATTTGAATATATGTATGAGGTTTATTGTCTATATCGAGACAGGATTTTAGGAGTGCACCATGAGGTGCATCATGACGATGCAGACCTTGCAGATCAATCAGATTACTCTATCATTGTGCAACTTGCGTATGATATGGCACCACCTGACCTATACGATAAGAAGCAGCTTTCACAGCACAAACAGACAATGAGTGAAGCCGTTTTCGCAAAAGAATATGGTGGACAGTTTATCAGTGAAAGCGACAGCTACTTT
>Ga0075476_10000123_pt1 | contig 30318 bp, 21 predicted proteins | sample DEB08_DNA_5_FD_76339 | JGI IMG/M metagenome (GOLD analysis project Ga0075476, IMG submission 76339) | Aqueous microbial communities from the Delaware River and Bay under freshwater to marine salinity gradient to study organic matter... | ecosystem: Environmental > Aquatic > Marine > Coastal ...
AGCGGCTAATTAGCCGCTTTTTATTTTTGGGTGGTACAATCGCGAGTACATGAGTGAACTAACAGAGTACCCAAAAATTTTACAGACACTATTTAAAAATCGTGGACTTACCACCAAGAAGGAGGTTGAAGATTTTTTACATCCAGATTACGAAAATTTCTCAGATCCTTTTTTAATGCATGACATGAAAAAAGCGGTGGATCGAATTCTTTTAGCTTTTGAAAAAAATGAACACATTACCATCTATGCTGATTACGATGCCGATGGTGTTCCCGGTGCCGCACTCTTTGCTGATTTTTTTAATCAACTTGGGTTTGAAAATTTTTCTGTTTTTATTCCTCATCGTCATGACGATGGGTATGGGTTTCACAAGCATGTTGTTGAAGATTTAGTTCAGCAAAAAACATCACTAATCATTACGATTGATTTAGGAGTGACGGCGATTGAGGTGGTCGATTTTGCAAATCAAAATGATGTCGATGTGATCATCACTGATCACCATGAGGTTGGTGAAAAGCTTCCAGAAGCACATGCGATTGTAAATCCAAAACTAGGAGATTATCCTGATCGAATGCTGTGTGGAGCAGCTACTATTTTTCAAGTAGTCAGAGCTGTCATTCATGAGCTTCGAAACACTGATCACCCACATAGTGAGGTCGTGAAGAGTTGGCCGGAGGGGTACCACAAGTGGTGGCTCGATCTGGTTGGAATTGCGACAGTTTCAGATATGGTGCCGTTGGTGAAAGAGAATCGCATCCTAGCTTCGTATGGTTTGCGGGTGGCTCGTAAATCACGACGACCAGGGTTACACGCTTTGGCAAACGTTGGTCGTTTTTCATTGCAGACCCTTGAAGAGCAAGATATTGGTTTTGGTATAGCTCCAAGAATTAATTCGGCATCAAGGATGGAACATGCACTATCTGCCTTTACACTGCTGTCTACCAGTGATCGTGCTATTGCAAATGAATATGCCAAAAAATTAAATCGACTGAATGACCAAAGAAAGCGTGTAACAGCTGCAACCAGTCGGCAGGCAAACAAAATTTTAGAGGAAAGAAAGATTGGGAATGTGATCGTGGTTGGTCATCCAGATTGGAATCCTGGGGTACTCTCAATTCTTGCCGGTAAGTTGATGGAGAAGTACGGACGAACGACATTTGTATGGACGAATCATGGCGCAGATTTGATCAAGGGTTCTACTCGTGCGACATCGGGGCAAAGCGTGCTCGAGTTAATGAAGCACGCTAAAGATTTTTGGTGAAATTTGGAGGACATGAAGCGGCGGGTGGGTTCACGTGCGGGAAGGACACACTCCATTTATTTGAGAAAAAAGTCCACGAAGCTCATGACGTTTTGTATGCTGATTTGCCTGATGAAAAAGGTCCCGGATATGTTATTGATGCGGAACTTATGTTTTCAGAAATCGATCGATCATTGCATCGTATGATTCGACAACTTGCTCCATTTGGGATGGGTAACCCAGAGCCGGTATTTTTATTTTCCGAAGGGGCGCTGTCTGGGATCAGACAATTTGGAAAACATGGCGACCACCTTGAGGTCATTGTAAAAGACAAAAAAGGGCGTCTTATAAAAGCAGTGGCTTTTTATAAGACAGCGGCACAGTATGGTTACACACCTTCAGCTGGAGAACCAATTCGCATTGTCGGCAACTTAACACTGAGTCGATTCTTGGGTCGAGAAGAGCTCAGAATTGATCTCGTTGATATCTTACCGGCTGCTTGATGAAACAGGTTGTCACTTTGCAACTTTAATCACACTCACGTAGAGTAGCGGTATATGCAAACTGATCGACTGATAATTTATACAGATGGTTCTTCCCTCGGTAACCCAGGTCCGGGCGGGTATGGAGCCGTTATTGTGTCACCCAAATTAGACGAGGTGGTGGAGCTTGGTGGTGGCAAGCCGCAGACTACGAACAATGAAATGGAGATGACAGCAGTTGTGGCCGCGCTCTCGTATAGCGCGATGAATACGATGCCAATCACACTTTATACGGATTCAAAATTTGTGATCAATGGGATCACTAAATGGGTCCATAATTGGCGAACGAATGGATGGCTTACCGCGAGTAAGCAGCCGGTCACACACCGGTTACTCTGGGAGCAAATGATTTCACTCGTTGAAGCTCGTGGAACAGCAGGTGCTGTCACATGGCAATACGTTCCGGGTCACCAAGGTGTGCCAGGAAACGAGCGAGTAGATGACATTGCGCAAGCCTTTGCGGCTGGTACTCCGCCAGATCTATATCGTGGACATCTGCCTGGTTACACACTTCCTATTTTGGAAGAACCAACAGTTTTTAAAAAAGACAGCCCTTCAGCCGGATACCCTAAATATCTGTCTCTTGTAGACGGTGTCCTTAAGGAGCATGCGACTTGGTCCGAGTGTGAAGAGCGAGTCAAAGGAAAACCTGCGCGATATAAAAAGGTGAAGAACAAAAGTGAAGAAAAACAGACACTTACCTCTTGGGGTATCATGGAATCATGAGTGAGAAACCAGGTGGAGACATTAAGGTAAGCATCGAAGACATTAAGTCTTTTTTACAAGAGACAGAATTACATCGGGTGCAAAATGAATTTTTTAACCGACTCGTAACGATACTTATCGCTGCACTTGGGTTGGTAACTGCCCTGGCCTGGGATGATGTGTTGCGTGAGTTATTCGCACAATATCTTTCGACAGAAAGCAGTATCATGCAGCGTCTCTACTACGCGGTAACGATCACTTTTATTGCTACTTTTTTATCGCTGGTGTTGGGAAAGTTTTTCTTGCGGCGAGGGAAGAAAAATAAGTAGACATGAGTCAGTCGTGGGTAACCAAATTTTTTTGGTCCCTGGTGGTTGGAGTTGGTTTTGGGGTTGGCGCGATCACGGCTCCCGGTGTCGCCGCCTTGATGATCCTGGTTGCTGTATTTCTCGGAACAACTTTTCTTTTTATACAGAGTAAAAAATTTCGACACACTTCAATGTGGGTTGGATTTATGTGTGGCGCCCTCCTGGGTCTCTGGAGAGGAGGCGAATCGCTTGAATTGCTTCAGCAAGAAGACTATCAATTTTTATTTGGGGAAGAGGTTGAGGTTATTGGTGAGGTGGTTGCTGAGCCTGATGAAAGACTCACAAATACCAAGTTAACGATCACTCCGAAAGAGGTCTGTAGTAGTGAGTATTGTGTTACTTCTGATCAAAATATTTTAGTCACAATTTCAGTGAGTGGAGTTGTGTCGTATGGAGATTTGTTGTGGGTACAGGGCCGACTTGAAGAACCAGAAAATTTTGTCAGCGATACGGGGCGAGAGTTTGATTACGTACACTACCTTGCTAAGGATAATGTGCGGGCGCTCGTGCATCAGCCAGAGTTTGAGATTATCGATCGTGAATATGGTTCAAAAATTCATAGCAGTTTAATCAATCTAAAAGGTGAGTTGGTTCAGGGTTTGGATAGCATAATGCCGCAGCCACATGGAGCGCTTGGTGCAGGGATTGTGTTTGGAGAAAAGCAGGCGCTTGGCCCAGAGCTCCAGGATAAATTTAGAAAAACAGGCCTCATGCATATCGTGGTGCTTTCTGGATATAACGTGACCATTGTTGCCGATAGTATTGTCCGAGCCCTGGGGTTTCTTGGTGGTCTGGCTAGTTTTTCTCTTGGGGTGGTTGGCATTGTCACGTTCGCACTTATGGTCGGGGCTGGGCCCACTGTGGTGCGGGCGAGTATCATGGCTCTTCTGGTGCTGGTTGCTCGCTTTACCGGGAGGGAAACGATGGTGACTCGATCGCTTCTTTTGGCGGGGGTGATTATGGTTGTTCAGAATCCACTCGTGCTCTGGTATGACATTTCTTTTCAGCTTTCTTTCTTGGCAACATTAGGGCTCATTTATGTATCACCTTATGTTGAGCCAAAACTTACGTTTATACCGAAGGCACTGCAATTACGTGAGCATGCCACTGCAACGCTAGCCGCACAGATTGCAGTGTTGCCACTTTTGATTCATTCAATGGGGGAACTGTCTATAATTTCTCCAGTTGCAAACTTGCTTGTGTTGCCAGTGATTCCGCTAGGAATGCTGCTGACATTTATCACAAGTCTTCTGGGTATTTTTTCAAAAACACTAGCCGCTGTGGCAATGCTTCCAACAGCGGCGGTGCTTGAATATGCTCTTTGGATAACTGAACTCTTGGCAAAGCTACCTTTTGCGGTGTTTACGTTCTAGCGTTCTCGAAAAGATTTTCCGCGTGACTCCAGTTGATATTTTTGAAATAGTCTTCAATATACTGCCCCTTGCCAGAGGGTTGGTAATCAGCAACGAATGCGTGCTCCCACATATCAATACCAACAATGTATTGAGCGCTGTTGAGGTGTCCTAAGTGTTGTTCATCCACCCACGTATTAAGGAGTCGATCGTTGTCTCGGTCGTAGTACAAAATAGCCCAACCAACACCTCGCTTTTTGGCAATGGTCTTAAAACGATCGAGCCAAGCGTCAAAGCTGTCCCATTGTTCATTAATTTTTTGTGCCAAGGCACTTTCTTCGTTTATTTGAGTGTGTCCACCTTCAAGGCTTCCGAAATAGTATTCGTGGTTCTTCATCCCGTTATATTCGAAACCAAAGCGTCGCTGCATTTCGGCAAGTGCGTATGGAGGAGTATCTTCTCCGTCCATGGCCCCCAAGATGGCATTAGTGTTTTTTACGTAACCGGCGTAAAGCTTAAGGTGCTCGTCGATGTTTTGCTGGGAAATACCGACTAATTCAGGAATCGTGAATGGTGTTGTTTCGTACATATAATAAGAAAGCTACTTGTGCGGTCATTGTAGCATGTTGCCCTTTTCTGGGGAGGTTGCTATCATGCGGCCATGAAGGATAGACAAAATAAATTTCTAGTAATTGCGGCCCCTTCTGGTGCTGGAAAGGGGACACTCATTAAGCATCTGCTCGATGTGTTTCCTTGGCTTGAATTGTCTATTTCTGCGACAACGCGCCAGGAGATACGTCCAGGGGAACAAGATGGTGTGCACTATCATTTTCTTTCTCCAGAAAAATTTCAAGAAAAGATTGATAATGACGAATTCCTTGAATGGGAAGAATTTTACGGTGGTAAACGTTACGGAACCCTTAAGTCTGAGGTTGATCGGATTTCAAACAAGGGCCACGTGGCTTTGTTTGAGCTTGAGGTGAAAGGCGCTCTAAATTTGAAGAAAATGTATGGAGATAGGGCTGAGTTGGTGTTTGTTCGAGTTCCTTCACTCGAGGTGCTTGAAAAGCGACTTCGTGCTCGAGGCACTGAGGATGAAACAAAAATAGCTTACCGAATGGAGCGTGCCGCCTATGAGGTCTCTCTTGAAGATCAGTTTGACCATGTGGTGCTTAATGACAATTTAGCAACCGCAAAAAAAGATATCGAAGATCTGGTTCGAGGTATTTTTGGAAACCAAGATGCATAGGGCTGCGGGGTTAAGCGTCATCGTCTTATTTTTTCTGTCCCTGATTTTATTTTTAGTCTCTTTTGTTGTTCCTGAGCAAGAACTTCTTACCGTAGCGTTCCTTGATGTGGGGCAAGGGGACGCCATTTATGTTGAGGCGCCAAGCGGAGAGCAAATGCTTGTTGATGCGGGAAAAGATAGGACTGTACTATCGCGATTGTCTGAGGTGATGCCGTGGCTGGATCGTAGTATTGATGTGGTCGTCGCCACTCATCCGGATGCTGACCACATTGGAGGATTGATATCAGTGCTGGATACATATGAAGTTGGTCGGGTGGTTACGTCTGGTGCTACTGCGGAGACAAAGATATTTGAAGCCGTCTACGATCGAACTCTTTCCGAGGGGGCGGAGGTGAGTTTGGTGCGAAGAGGATCAACAATTCAATTAGGGGAAGTGTTTGTCGAGGTGCTGTATCCAGAACAGGTTTTTAATGTTGGCGACAAGAACATAAGCTCCATTGCGCTCCAGGTTCATTACGGCGAACATCAGTTCCTGTTAACTGGAGATTTGGGCGTTGAGCAAGAGCTCTATCTTATCGAGACATATGGAGACTCATTACAGAGTGAGATTTTAAAACTCGGACACCATGGTTCCAATACTTCTACCGCTAAAGAGTTTTTGGAGGTTGTTGCGCCACATGCCGCCATTGTCTCTGCGGGTAAAGATAATTCGTACGGTCACCCGCATGAAGATGTTGTTGGTCGAGTTAACGCGCTTGGTATTTCTTTACTTTCCACGGCAGCAGGAACAGTTGTATTTGAGAGTGACGGAGTTTCTTTGCGTAATCAATAAAACCCACCAATTTTGGTGGGTTTTATTGAGGAGGCTAGTACGAGTTAGAACTTGTATCCAGATCGCTTGAGGGCGCTATAGATTCCAATCTTGTTGATAGTTCGAATTCCACGAGCAGAAACGGTGATAATTACCTTGCGTCCAATTTCTGGTACGAAGTAAGTTTTCTTCTGCAGGTTAGGTTTTCGTCGAACTTTCCCGGTTGGGTTAAATTGTGTAGCACGAACTCGGTTAGAGTATTTCCCTCCTGTTTGTGTCTTTTTTCCAGTTATTTCGCAATAATTTGCCATATAATTTCGTGAGTTAACCTTTCGGCTGTAACGCTTGGCATGCTATCATGGAACCTGCGTTTAAGCAAGAAATCTATGAATCTAGAACAAACAATTATTCAAATCGCTGTCTTAGTGTTGTCGGTGGTTTTGCATGAGGTGGCTCACGGATATGCGGCTGATTCCTTGGGGGATCGCACTGCTCGATATGCTGGACGCCTTACGTTAAATCCAATTCCTCATTTAGATCCAGTTGGTTCTGTGATACTTCCATTCATACTCGCTGTTTCAGGAGCTCCTTTTTTGGTGGGCTGGGCGAAGCCTGTACCTTTCAATATTCATAACATTAGTAAGAAGCGCTGGGGGCCAGCATTGATCGCCCTAGCTGGTCCAGCTGCAAATCTCACACTTGCCTTAGTGTTTGCTGGTCTCATTCAGATGAGCGGTGTCTTCGGTTTTTCTGCCATAATGCTGCAGTTCTTTGGTACCGTCGTGATTATTAATGTGGTGTTAATGGTGTTCAATCTCATTCCTGTGCCACCACTCGATGGTCATCATGTACTATTTAGTATTTTGAGTGGTCCACGGTATCGAAACCTCCGTAACTTTTTAAGAAAGAATCAACTCATGATGGTTCTTCTAGCGCTCTTTATTTTCTGGCCGATGATGACTCCACTTGTCGGTCGCATCATTGAATTCTTGATCTAATCCACAGCCGGCGAGGTGGGTATAGGTTATTACTTGCTACAATCTGTATACGTAATAAATTTATTGTCGCTCATTCTGTATTTATATGATGTACTTCATTCAAGCTTTTAAGAAAACCTTTGCAATAACAGCTCTGGTTGCCACGGTTATCTTCACCATTCAGGCAATTCCAGTTGCTCGTGCGGTTGACGCGACCTTCAATGTCTATCTAACCGTTGATTCAGAAATTTCTATTAATGGAACAACGGCGGGAACTACCACATTGGCTGATATTACTTTGCTGCCGAATATTAGTATTTCTAATAGTGTTGCAAGTAACTCACAGAATGATATTGAAATTCAGACAACCGACCCAGATGGGTATACTTTGACTCTGCAGGCGACGTCTTCACCAGCCATGGGGCACCTGGGTGCAGGTACTGATATTGCGAACCTGCTCAATGGTAGTAGTACCGCTGAGTGGGATGTGCTTACGGGTGCAACCGAATTTGGTTTTGGCGTGTTTTCTTCTGATAACGATGGAAGCACGGATACAGATATCGTAAATGCGTTTGAGAATCCAGAGTCAGATTCTAACTATGCTTCAGGATGCCTCGGTCTAGCCCCTAATGATGATCCAAATTTTGCCAACGTAGAAGGTGTGCACGGTGCTGATAGGGAGGTTGGTTTCTCTGGCGCATTAACAACACCAATCACTATTGCAGAAAGAAATAGTGCCACCAGTGGGGCAAATGATATTGACATTTGTTTCTATGTTGAAGCAAATAGCGACAGTCCAGATGCTGGTAGCTATGTTGCAACCATGATCCTTCGTGCTACTGCGAACTAAGCTTGGATCGTTTTACTCCTTCTGATATATTGTCTTCATGAACATATTTAAAGTTATTGCGGCGACGTTGTTTTCAATCGCGCTTATGCTGCCGTCTGCTGTGGGAGCGTATGAATTTGGAACATTCGCAACAGAACCAAACGGTGATTTCATTGTTGGTCCTGCAAAAACAGAGATCGTAGTGGCTCCTGGTGAGACCAAGACTCACAAGATTACTGTTAAAAGTAGAATTGATGGTGATCAAAATTTTCGTGTTTACGTACGTGATTTTGTAGGTTCAAGTAACCCAAGTGAAGTCATCAGCTTTGTTGATGAAAATAGTGGTATTAATCCTTACTTTCTTTCAGATTATCTCTCAGTTGAAATTAATGAGTTCACTCTAGGCTTGGGGGAGTCTCTTAGCTTCGATGTAACCATTAGTGTCCCAGAGGATGCGGAACCTGGTGGAAGATATGGAGCTGTTTTGGTTAGTGCTCTACCAGATGCAAGTCAGCCTGATGGTGCGGGAGTTTCCTTTTTTACTGAAATCGGCTCCTTGCTCTTGGTTCGCGTTGATGGTGACCTAGATGAGTTTGGATATATTGAAGATTTCACGGTGAACGGGAAAAAGAAAGGAATTTTCTTCCAGCGACCGCTTAAGTTTGAAACATTTTTCCGTAACGCTGGAAATGTTCACCTGATTCCGTACGGTCAGATTGTGGTTTCTAATACAGCTGGCCGAGAAGTCTCTGCTATACCAATTGATGCTCACTTCTCATTGCCTGATTCAGTACGTTTGCGTTCATTTGACTGGCCCGCTGAAGATGAAAAAATATTCTTGATTGGTCGTTATACCGCAGAGCTTCAGATGTATCCTGGGTACCGAGATGTGCCTGAGGTGGTCAGTATTACGTTTTGGTATATACCAATTTGGTTTGTTCTTGCCTTTATTGCATTTGTATTTTTGTTGTCACTGATCCATTCTTATTTCAATCGAAGATATCGTCGAGTTAGAGAATAATAAAATCGTATAATAGGGCTATGGTAACCAGTCTCCACAAACTAGCCGCCATCCTGATCTTTTTTTCACTCCTTCAACCTCAGGTATTGGTTGCACAGGTGATGACAAGCAGTAACTATCAGTTGCGTTTTGACTCTGCCAACGCGGGCGGGGGACTATCTACTAGTTCTTCCTATCAACTTGAAGATACAGCTGGTGAGGTTGCTACTGGGAAGAGCGGTTCTGCACCAAGTAACTGGTTCAATACTTCATGGGAACACCGTGTAAAAGTAACCATTAATTCAAGTGAGGTGACCTCTACACTTTCAGATTTTCCGCTCTACGTTGACTTAGCTCATCTGCCGTCAGATTTCTTTATGCACGTTGCAAGCGATGGTGCAGATATTCGGGTAACAGAGGCAGATGGAACAACCGAGACGCCTTTTGAAGTGGTCTCGGTTGACACAAATGCATCGACAGGTGAGTTGCATGTGAAGATTGACTCACTTTCTTCAAGTAGTGATACGGATCTCTTTGTCTATTATGGGAATGCCACCGCCAGCGCATATGCAGCCACGAGTACGTATGGCCGGAATAATGTTTGGACTGAATATGAAGCCGTGTACCATTTTGAAGAAACACCAGACGGGACCAGTGGCGACGTGGTTGATAGTACGGGTAATGGAAATGACGGAACCAGTAATGGTTCCATGTCTGCTTCAAACGTTGTTTCTGGAATCATAGGAAATGCATATGATTTTAATTCTGTAAGTTCTCAGTATATACAGCTGGCTGGTGGACCATTGAATGGTGCGACTGCGCTTACTGCATCCTATTGGATAGAGGACCCTAGTTATGACGATGGTCGTGTTCTGTCTAATGGGGCCGTAGGGGGCGGTACGAATCAGGTGTTGTTGTGGCCAGATAATGACAACGGATTTGATGCCATAGTGGACTCGTCACGTACCAACGGTGGCGCTGTTGAAAATTATGTTGGCTGGCATCATCATGCTCTGATTTATGATGGGAGCAATCTGTACAACATTGAAGATGGAGTAATTGATGGTAGTGCGAGCAAGGCGGGCACCACTTCTAGTGGAACCAACTATGTTGGTCGAGACAATGTTGCGGCAAACTACTTAAGCGACGTTGTTGATGAGGTGAGGATTGCCCGTCAAGATCTCGGAACAGAGTGGTTGCTGATGGAGATTTTTAACTATAAGTATCCGCGTATTCTTTATACTGTACACGAGGAAGAGGATCAGTACGGTACGTATGTTCTTAATGCTGGATATCAACAGATGAATGAAACGTTTGTCTCCATGTCGGTTATTAACGATGTGCTCTTAAAGCCAGGGGTTGGTGTAACAGCTAATAACTCAGTTGGAAGCGAAACCATCAAGGTTCGCTCAGATAGCCCTGCTGGCTACAACTTATATGTAAAAACGACACAGAGTCCGGCACTACAACACCAAAATGGCGGCTCAGATTTTTCTGATTACACTCCGGTCACGCCAAGCACACCAGAGGTCTGGGCTGTTGATTCGGGTCAAAGTCAGTTCGGCTTTTCTTTGTATGACGAAGCGGGGGGTGACGTTGCTGATGGTACTTGGGGTGATGCAGACGATTGCGGAAGCACTACGACAGGTGACCCTGATACTGCGGGAGGAAACGAACAGCTATATGACGGCCTCTCGACCAGTGATCGATTGATTGCTCAACGTTCGGATCGAACGAGCGAAATTGGTTCAGATATTGTCTTTTGTTTTGCTGCTGGGACGAACGATGGCTTGGTTGAGTTTGGGGACTACCAGGCTCCAATTGTGGTGACTGCAATTGCGCTATAATACTTTCATGCGACGCACACTCGTGTATATCTTGGCATTTCTGCTGCCTTTTTCATCAGCAGTTTTTGTTTCTACGTTTACACCAAGTAATCAGGCTCAATCAGCCAGTGCCACTTTTGATGTCGGCGTGGTTGTTGAAGGTTGCAACTCTAATTTGGTTTGTGAACCAGCTAATGGTGAGACGGTTGCTAATTGTCCGAGTGATTGTACTAATTTTCAATGCTCAAACGGAATTGACGATGACGGAGATGGTTTTATTGACTATCCTAATGACCCCCATTGTGATTCTGCTCTAGATGATCGAGAGAAGTCAGATGGTGGAGGTGGGGGTGGGGGCAGTGATGATGCCAAGTGTAAACTTTCTGTACTTCCCGACACGATTTCCGTCGGTGAAAATTCTTATGTTATTTGGGAGTCTGTCGGAGCTAGTCTCTTGCGAGAAATCAATCCTAATATTGGTTCTGTGGCACAAACTGGCTCAGTGCTCGTTTCCCCCGCCCAAACTACAACATACGTCGGAACGTTTACCGGGTTAAAAAATACGGCGAGCTGTACAGCGACACTGACTGTTGAAGTGGCAACTACTACGCAAGGAGTTGTGCAGTTCGAAAGCCCTTCGTATACCGTTAGTGAAAATGACGGCAGTATTACGCTCGGTGTTCAAAGAGTGGTTGGCGTTGATGGAGACATTACGGTTACCGTAACAACCGCCGAGGGATCTGCCGACTCTCGTGATTTTGATGCAACAACACAGGTACTTACTTGGCTTGACGGTGAATCTGACATTAAGTTGTTTACGGTGCCTATTAACCGAGATGTGTTTCAGGAGTCTGATGAGGTGTTTACCGTTGAAATAACTGCTGTTGATCCAGGAGTGCTCGGTAATCCGGTTATCGTACCCGTCACCATTGTAGACCCGACCGTAATTCAGGATGACACTACGCTTACATTGATTAAAACAGTCGAAAATGATGATGGGGGAGCCCTTGAGTCCGGAGACTTCATTCTTACGGTGAACGGATCTCAAGTTCAGTCTGGTGCGGGGGTGATTGTTGCAAGCAATACAGCTTTAACCATTAATGAGATTCAACAAAGTGGCTATGAGCTTACGTCGGTAAGTGGAACTGCTGGTTGCCCTGCTACACTACCTGGAGAGATAACGCTACAGAGTGGTGAGGATGCCATATGTCGTATTGTGAATGACGACATTGCCACTGAGCCAAGGCCTGGCGTCGTACGTTTTCCAACAAACTCGATTACTGTTGGAGAAGGTGGAAGATTGCAATTTTTTGTTTCCAGGCAGGGTGGTTCGGATGGAGAAATTGATGTGCTGATACGGTCTTATTCAGGCACCGCACTGCCGGGGCAGGACTATGAAGATTTCGCTGAGCGTCTTGTTTGGGCAGATGGTGAATCTGGTCCTAAGCGCGCCATACTCCGTACTTTTGATGATAATTTGATTGAGGGTGATGAGTCGCTGACGCTTGTTCTTGATTCAGGAACTGCTGTGCGAGCCCAACCTGATCGCATGACGGTAGTGATCTTGGATAATGACCAGCCTGATGATTCCTGTGTTGGTCCTGATTGTTATATCGTAATACCTGTGGTCACCCCGCCAGGAGGAGGGGTAAGCGCTCCAATTATCGATGTTCTTGATATTTTGCAGGGGTTATACGAGATACCCGGGTTTCAAAACATGGCCCGCATAAGTAGCGGGCTCGGAGTTATCGGTGGTCTTGGGTCGCTTCTGACTATTGGTTTTGGGCTCCAGAACCTATGGTTATCACTGTTGCGACTCATCTCTTTCTTGTTATCTATCATTGGTCTTCGTAGGCGTGCTCGTCCTTGGGGTACAGTGTTTGACAGTGTTACGAAGCAGCCATTAGACCCTGCTTATGTATCTCTTCTAGACGAAGATGGTAAAGAGGTGAAGGGGGTGATTACGGACCTCGATGGGCGATATGGATTTTTGGTAGAGCCTGGTCGTTATCGTATTACTGTGATGAAGACAAATTACATTTTCCCTTCCAAACGTCTAGCGGGGCAGACTGAAGATGAACTCTACGACCACCTTTATTTTGGAGACTGGTTAGAAATTAAAGAAGAGGGTGAAGTGATTGCAAAAAACATCCCAATGGACCCGGAAAAGTTTGACTGGAATGAGTTTGCAAAACGCGACATGAAGGTCATGAAATACTATCGTAGGCGCGACCTGTGGATAGCAAGAATCACTCAATTCTTCTTTATCTTAGGCTTAATTTTCTCCTTCTTTTCCTTTTTATACTTTCCTCACCCATACAACTATATTGTATTTTTGGTATATAATGGAATGTTATTTTTCAGCCTCCTTGGTCTCAAGCGAAAGCGGTCTGGAGTTATTACAGATAGTGAAACTGGAGACCCGCTTTCATTCGCAGTTATTAGAATTTTTGCCCCAGAATCTGGTAATGAGGTGGGGCACGCGGTTACCGATGCTGCCGGAAGGTACTACAAATTGATCGCAAATGGGGTGTATAAAATCCGAGTAGAAAAGAAAGTTTCTGAAGAACATTTTGAGCCTGTTTTTGAGTCAGAAAAAGTGCGTGTAAAGCGCGGAATTTTGAACAAAAATTTCCAAATTAAAATAGCGAAAAAACCGTTATAGTTATTCACTTTTCTGTAATTTTTGACCCAAAAAAATACCGTCGTCGTGATACCATAAGGAGTAGGATTGGGGAGAGTATTGCCCGGTCCTAAATTTCTGTAAATGAAGACCGTCACGATCAGCAAGCGAATACTTCGCTACGCTGCCTTATTTACTGCAGCGCTGATTGTCCTAACGCACATGTTCCATGTGCCTATTCACGCTGCAAGTTTTAATCCAGAGATCAACTATCAAGGTAAATTGGCTGACAACACAGGGTCTGCGGTTGATGACGATGGCTACAACATGCGTTTCCGTTTGTATACCCAAGATTCAGGTGGAGCTGAGATTTGGAGTGAGACACTTTGTTACTCAAATGATAACGGTGATAGCTGTACGGGCGCTGGTACAGACTCTCGAGTTGATGTAATCAGCGGATTATTCAGTGTCCTCTTGGGAGACGTTTCAACTACCAGTCTGGCAAATATTAATTTCAATGATGAGCTTTGGCTCGAGGTCGCAATTGGTGGTACCAGCACCACTCCAAGCTGGGAGACATTGTCTCCGCGAAAGAAGTTGGGAACAGTGCCATCCGCGTTTGAGGCAGATCAGTTGGATGGTTTAGATTCAACACAGTTCTTGCGATCTGATGCGACCGACACGATGAACGCAAGTAGCACTGATACGCTGCTGACGATTGATCAGGATGGTTCAGGTGATGTGCTTAATGTTTTCTCTGGTTCCACCGAGTACTTTACGGTTCTTTCAAGTGGAAACGTTGGTGTGAACGACACAAGCCCAACCAATCAATTCTCGATTGGTGGAGATGTGGGTATCACCACCGACGAAGCTGACCTTCGTTTCTATCAAGGTTCAAACTATGTTGGATTCCAGGCGTCAAGCTCACTTTCCGGTGATCAGGTGTGGACACTACCTGTTTCAGATGGTTCTTCAAATCAAATTCTTGCGACTGACGGTTCTGGAAACTTGTCTTGGATCAACGCTAGTGCGGCAACTGGATCTGCCACCACCTTCCTCGACCTCACCGACACCCCAAGCTCATACACCGCTAACGCTATTCCATTCACCACTACTACCAGTGATCTCATCTTTGATACTGACTTCACCTACGATGATGATATTGAGACGTTGAAGGTTGGGGAATTAAGAGTTCGCTACACTGATGCATTGGGTATTGATTCAATGTTCATTGGTACAGGTAATGGATATAGCACTCTCACTACTGGAGGTAATGGAAACCTCTTTATTGGTGTTGATGTTGGTCAAAATGTAAATTCAGGAGCAGCCTTCTTGAACACTGCGGTTGGTGTGTATGCAGGTGATGCGATTACTGAAGGTCAATGGAACACCTTGCTTGGTTTTGAAGCTGGTAGTGGTATCACATCAGGTGATCAGAATACATTGGTTGGTGAAAGCGCTGGTGAATCAATTAATACCGGACAGGAAAACGTCGCTATCGGAAACGGCGCACTTCGAACCGCTTCTTCGACAAGAGATACGGTGGTGGTTGGTGCTCAGGCAGGTAGCAGTGCGGTCGGTGATTACAATACTCTTCTAGGTTCATCCGCGGGGTCTAATCTTGGTGCTGGAGATAGTAATACGTTTGTTGGGTATGGCGCTGGTACATTCCAATTTTCTGGCGACGGTGTTGTTATTATTGGTGCTTTGGCTGGTGGCGGAGGTGTTATGACTAGTAATAGTGTCGTAATTGGTACTAGTGCTGGACCAACCGGATTTGGAGTTGTTGATAATGTGACATTGATTGGTGATGCTGCCACGGCGTCAAATGGGGTGAGTGATGGTATTGCTATTGGTGCATCAGCAGCAGTCACGGGCAGTGAAGGTATTGCCATCGGTAATAGCGCCTCAGCTGGAGCCAACACTCTCGTCATCGGTAACGCCACCTACGAAATCACCGACATCAACATCGGAGTAAACGCAACCAACACCATCATCAGCGGCGGCACCTCTGGTATCACCTTCCTCGATGAATACACCTTCCCAACCACTGACGCCACCACTTCTGGCTACATCCTCGCCTCTGATGCATCTGGAAACCTCTACTGGACCGAAGACTCTGGTGGTGTTACCACCTTCCTTGGCCTCTCTGATACCCCAGGTTCATACACTGCTGGCTCTGTTCTCTTCACTAGCGGTTCAGCAGTGACCGAAGACAATACCAATTTCTTTTGGGATGATTCTAATAACTTCTTGGGAATTGGAACCAACAGCCCAACTACCACATTAGATGTTTCTGGAAATATTGGTCTCTCTTCAACGCAAGGTGAGCTTCGATTCTACGAAGGTGAAAACTACGTTGGTTTCCGAGCTACTGACACCTTGTCTTCTAATCAGATTTGGACGTTACCGGATGCTGATGGAAGTTCAGATCAGGTATTGCAGACAGACGGAAGTGGGAACTTGAGTTGGGTGACCAATAACCTGACAACTGGAAATATGTCTGCATTCCGTTTGCGAGATACCTCAACCACAGATCTTAACTCATCAGCAACTGACAACCTTGTGCCGTGGAACACGCAAGACTTCCTTGACTCGGGAACGTTTACTCACTCAACGAGTACCAACACCAGTCGGGTGACTGTATTGGAAACAGGTCGCTACATGTTTAGTGGTGCTATTTCTGTTGAGGACGCAGTCGGTGTTTCTAACTTCCGTTATAACGGTCGAGTGAAATTCCGAGTGAATGGTACTGATGTTGAGGGGCCACGGTTCCAGCCTGGTTATATTCGAAATAATAGTGGTCAAGAGGAAACCTCGTTGGTATTCTCTGCAATCGTTGATCTTACCGCGAATGACTATATTGAGATTTTGGTTGATCGTGAAAACACCACGACAGGTGCAGCGAGTATGATTAGCGGACATTCTTCATGGTCTGGTGTGCTTTTGAAGGGGCCAAAGGGTGACACTGGTTCACAAGGTCCAGCTGGGGGTGGTGCAAATGATTATACGGACCTTGGTGATACGCCTGGAACTCTTACTGCTTCAGCGATTCCGTTTACTAACACTGGTGCTAGTGCCTTACTACATTCAACAGGCCTCACCTTTACTGACACGAATGATATCTTGGTGGTTGGATCTTCTCGATTCTGGGATGATAACGGAGACAACCTAGGAATTGGTGAAAATGCTCTTGGCTCAGGACCAAGCGGAACGAGTAACGTAGCTTTTGGTGGAGAGGCTGGTGTGTCGCTAGGTAGCGGTAATAATAATACCCTTATAGGTGCAGAGGCGGGGACGGGGGTAAGTTCCGGTTCTAATAATACTTTCGTTGGTTCAACTGCTGGTTCCACAGCAACAGGATCAAGTAATACAATTATCGGAGCAGGATCTTTCGATAATGGATCAAACACTTCTGTCGAAAACACTATTGTTGGTGCTGGTTCTGGTACCGGCATTACAAGTGGTTCATATAACACCATTATTGGTGAAAATTCAGGTAATAGTATTTCGACAGGGCAGTTGAATGTGGTGATTGGTGAAGATACAAGCTCTGGTAATGGATCAGCCAATATCGTGATTGGTGTAAATGCCGGAGGAACCCTGTCTACCGGAGGAAACAATATTTTTATTGGTGAAAACGTAGAACCAAGCTCTGGATCAATTGCAAGCTCAATTGCCTTGGGGCGAGACGCAAATGTTACCGCAAGTAATCAGTTGGTGATTGGTGATGCTACATATCAAATTACTGATATCAATATTGGAGTAAACTCATCAAATACTATTATTAGCGGTGGCACATCAGGTGGTGTGACGTTCCTCGATGAATACACCTTCCCAACCACTGACGCCACCACTTCTGGTTACGTACTAAAGTCTAATGCGGCAGGAGCGCTCTTCTGGGGAGAGGGTGGAGGAGGTGCTTATCTTGATCTTTCTGATACTCCTGGATCATTTACAGCTTCAGCAATTCCGTTTACCAATACTGGTGGAACCGCACTTGAGCATTCGTCTGGCTTTACTTTCACTGATGCAAATGATGTTCTAACGGTTGGCAATACTCTTCTTTATGATGTCTCAAATAGCTTCTTTGTTGGTCCCGCCGCTGGTAACACTAGTGTGTCTGGTGCAAATAACACGGGAATTGGAGCAAATACCTTGGAAGATCTTACAAGTGGTTATTCTAACGTTACGCTGGGAACAAATGCCGGACTCAATATTACAGAAGGTTATGAAAACATTCTGATTGGTACGAGTGCTGGGTCAACTGGAACAAGTACTTCTTTTAATAGGAACACCATTATTGGTCATCAGGCTGGTCTTGATTTGACCGCCAATGCCAACGTCTTCATTGGATATCGGGCTGGTTATGATAATACGATCGGTAATGCGAACACTTTTGTGGGTGTCCAAGCTGGTCAGAATTCAGTATCTAACACGGGAGTTACAGCTGTTGGTTACCAGGCTGGTTTAAGCAACTCCGGTGCTAATAATACCTACTTTGGTGCTTATGCCGGTCAGAGTTCTACCGGATCCCAGAGTACCTTATTGGGGTACTTTGCAGGTGATCCATACGCTGGAACAGGTGGTGTGTATATCGGACACCAGGCGGGTGCAATCGCGGATACTGGTAATTACAATGTGGCAATCGGATACCGCTCTGGGTATGGAGGCTCCGGAACTCCTGCTACTGGTGCTAATAACGTATTGGTCGGTAGAGAGACGGGTCTGAATCTAACTACGGGTGATGAAAACGTAATTATTGGTGCCCAGGCTGGTGACGCGCTGACAACGGCCGCCAATTCTACAATCGTCGGTGATGGGGCAGGTAGCGCGGTTACCACAGGTGGAAACAATATTTTGATCGGTTACCAGGCCGGTGATCTTCTGACGGACGGAACAGATAATATTATTATTGGTTACGACATTGACTCAACCAGTGCGAGCGCAGCTAACGAATTGAACATCGGAGATACTATTTTCGGAAATCTTTCCACGGGCCAGGTAAGTATTGGGACCTCAACCATTTCACACACCTTGGCAATCAACGGTTCATTCGATGTGTACTCCGGTGCGATCAACTACGCAACAACCACAAACATTACTTCGATTGAGCGTCTCGATCTTGGAAATGTTGAATTTGAACAGGATGCTGGTTCAGTGAGCTGGATTGATCTTGATGTTACCGCGATCTCTTCAGCGGGAACAATCATGAGTTATTCTGCGCAGATTGATTCTCAAAGTCTGTTGAGGTTGTACTCAGAAGCAGATGGTTCAGGTGGAATTGATACAACGCGTGTCGTAATTGGCACCACAACCAATGCAATCCTGGGTTCAGGTAATATCCCAGATGGTTCACTTATTGTGACGGACGGTATTATCTGTGTCGATAACGGGGCGGGTGATAATTGTGACGATGCATCTCGAACTGCTGGTCAGATTTATGCAGAATCTAGTTCAGTAACAGCGATCGACCTTGCGGAAAACTTCCCAACGAAAGATCCATCTCTTGAAGCGGGTGAGCTAGTCATGCTTGATCCTGAGAATCCAGTGTTTGTAAAAACGTATGATCCCGCAGATCCAGAAGCCGTGCTCGTTGGTATTATTTCAACAAAACCAGGTGTGCTCCTTGGAGGTTTTGCAGATGAGCAATATAAAGAGGAGCGCAAGGTACCGGTTGCTCTTGCTGGACGTGTTCCAGTTCGGGTAACAGCAGATGCTGGAGCCATTAATGTGGGAGACAGACTTACGTTCGGCGGGGCGCCTGGCCTCGCAGAGAAGGCATCAGCCCTTTCACCAACGGTAGGTATTGCACTTGAGCCTTTGGCTGAAGATGCTGAAGGAATTCAGGAAATCCTTGCCTTTGTGAATCTGCAGAATCCAAGCCCTGAAGGAGCTGGTGGAGTGAATGGTATGATTACCGCCTTACTAGACTTTGGTATTGAGATTACTGAACAGGTGACCAAGATTGCCAACCTAATTGTTGGTAAGCTAACTGTGGGTACACCTGATAATCCAACCGGTATCACCATTTACGATACCGTTACTCGATTGCCGTACTGTATTACCGTGATGAATGGGCAGCACATGGCAACGAATGGTGCTTGTGAAGATGTCGACACGAGTGACCTTATTGATGCTCTAGTTGCCGGCACAAGTACAGATAGTGGCGCTCCTACTTCAACTGATGATGGCACACCAACTACTACTGACAGTGGAACCCCTGAACCAACCCCAGAGCCACCAGCTGAAGAAACACCAAGTAGTACTGATGACGGCGTTACTGATCCAGCTCCAGAGCCAGCACCTGAGCCTGATCCTGCCCCAGAAGAACCAGCTCCAACCCCAGAGCCACCAGCTGAAGAAACACCAAGTAGTACTGATGCATCATGATTTCTAAGTTATGGAAAAACCCCATAGTTCTTGGCCTGATCGCACTTTTGGTGCTGGTCGGTACTGAATCTTTTGGTCTTACGAAGATTGGGGTGACCATTAGGATTAATTCAAGCATTAACGATGGTTTGGTTGGGCATTGGACATTTGATGGTGGGACGGGGATCATAAGTAGTGAGGCTGATTATGTGAGAGATGTGGCGGGGCAAGCGCATGGATCAGGGACATCTGCATTCATCCTAATTGAGGCCAAAGGATTGCAGCCCGGGGTTATTGGTCAAGCGTTTGATCCAAGTACAGCCATTAAATTGGAAAATCGTTCAGAGCTCCAGGTGACAGATCTTACATTTGCAGGTTGGATTAATACGGATGAGACATCGGCGGCCACTTTATTTTCTCAAGGCCCATCAGGGTCTGGAATTGATGGCGGGTATTCAATTGATGTTACTGGTTCATCTAACACAATTAGGCTCACGCTGGAGCTTGCGGCTGGAGATGTTTTCTTTACGAGCAGTTCGAATGCGTGGAACGACAATGAGTGGACCCATATTGCTATTACTTATGAGGACGCAACCGAGGTCCGTATGTTCATTAATGGTGTCGAAGACAGCAACTCTCCTTTCGTGGCATCGGATTCAATTGCTTATGGCTCTAATTGTTCACCTACATTAGGGAATCGTGCTTTTTGGAACGGATCTAGTTGTACGAATAGTTCAAATCTAGATGGTGCTTATGATGATTTGAGAGTCTATGATCGTGTCCTGTCTCAGTCGGAAATACAACGTCTGTATGAATTGGGAGGGACTACACATATTTCTAAAACAATCCAAGTAAATTCACAGCTGCAAAATGGTTTGGTGGGGCACTGGACCTTTGATGGTCCAGACATGGATTACACATCCACTTCGTCTGTCGTGGGTGACCGCATAGGCTCCTATTCTGGGACATCGTATGGTATGGGTGATACCTGGTTAGATCAGTCATTCTCCTATCGTGTTCCCATCACCATTAATTCTGGTCAAGTGTCTTCAACACAATCTAATTTTCCAGTGTACGTTGATCTATCTGACCTACCCTCTGGTTTTTTCTCGAAGGTGCAATCTGATGGTGATGATGTTCGGGTGACTCAAGGTGATGGTCTTACAGAGGTGCCATTTGAGCTGGTTGAGATTAACACAGGAGGCTCAACAGGAGCTCTTCATTTTCGGGCTTCCAGTATTTCTGACGTATCTGATACCACTTTTTTCCTGTATTACGGAAGCTCTACCGCCTCTGGTTATGCAGCTACAAGTACGTATGGTTCCCAAAACGTTTGGACGAACAGTTATTCAGCTGTATATCATTTGCGGGAAGATTTTTCTTCCGCTTCAACTGCTGTTGATAGCACCGGGAACGGGTATGATTTGACAGTAAATAGTGCACCCACAAATAGTACTGGAAAATTAAGCGGTGACACCCTGCACCTCAATGGTAGTAATGAGTACTTGGATTTTGCTGATGCGAGTAATAATTTAACGGGGCAACCGATAACCGTTTCCTTTTGGTTTGATCCTGATAGCGTTGGCACAAGTCTTGAAGAGGTCGTAAGTAAGGGTTTGGCTGGGGCTGATCGAACACAATATGCTTGGCAGTTTGCGTATAACCGAGCTACTACTGATGATATCCGTTTTGGTACGAGCGATAATTCTGACGCCGCTTTTGTGAACACAAGTTCAGACATTACGAGTTGGGCCATGATCCACGGCACTGTCGATGGCTCTAATCAGGCTGAACTCTTTCATGACGGGGTGTCTATTGGTACTGACTCTACAACTGCTACCCTAAATACTTCACCAGGAGTTACTACGTTTAATGTCGGTCGAGTTCAAAGCGGAACGGGATATTTTGATGGTCTTATTGATGCAATCCGCATTCGTTCTGTTCAGAGTTCTGACGATTGGATTGGGACTGAATATAATAATCAAAATAACCCAGACACTTTCTACACTGTTGGATCTGAAGAATCTACATATATACAGATTCAGCAGCAAATTAGACCTGGCCGCACAGGCCAAGCTGTCTACTTTGATGAGGTTGATGACTACATTGAGGTCCCCTATAGCGCCAACCTAAATCCAAGTGAATTTACTATAGCTGCCTGGGTGTATGTTGATTCGTTTAGTGCCACACAGTCAATTGTAAGTTCCCGATCCATTACTGCTACCGATGAAGGGTACATATTATATATACGTAGTGGTGTGCCTCAGCTTTGGAATGGAAATGGTAGCGGTGCTCCAGCATGGACCAAATTGCTTGGTTCTACTCTTAATACTGGCCAGTGGTACCACATTGTGGCTACCTATGATGGCACAAACCAAAACCTCTATGTTGATGGAGAGCTGGATGCTGGACCACAGGCGGCTGGGCTTGATGTAAACAATGAAAACCCGTTCCGTATTGGAGCGGGGCAAAATGAAGGTGATCCTAATTTCTTTTTCCAGGGAAGAATGGATGATGTTCGGTTATACAATAGGGCACTTTCTGCTGAAGAGGCAAGGAGGTTGTATGGTCTTGGTGCTACTACTCATATTGGGAAAACAATCACTCGTTCAGGTGGCTTAGGTATTTGGAAAGACTTGAAATTATATTGGACCTTTGATGGGCAGAACTTTTTAGCAAACCAGGTTGGCGGAATTGTGGATGCAGTTGGAAGTAATAACGCCACCACCACACTTCTGGGTACCAATACCGATTTCGGGAGAAGAGGGCAAGCCATACGATTAGATGGAACATCTGCCAATGTCACACTCGTAAACTCAAGTGATCTCGATATAGGTACGGGAGACTTCAGTGCGTCACTTTGGGTGCGAGACGTAGAAGATGCAGCAGAAGGTTTGTCGGAGAGTATTGCGGCCTACTGTGCTGCGCCATTTACTTCAACGGTATATGGCTTAGGGGCAGGGGTTGCGTATGCATCGTCTCTTCAAAACACTACGAGTTGTGGGAATAATCCTTATACTGGTCAGAGAGTATTATTCAGTTCCACATCTCATTATATGACCTTTCAGCACGAATCAGTAGGCTTAACAAGTACTGATGTGACTGTTGATATCGATTTCTATCGAGTGTTCGGTAGTGGTGTTCAGGTGCTTGGTGTAGAGTTCTCTAATGATAATAGTTCTTGGACCACATGTGGCACTGCGGCGATTAGTACCGGATCAAATACTATTTCTGTGACATGTAGCGGTGTTACTGCTACTGATTTGTATATTAAAGTCTCTCCTACAAGCTATTCCGGTTCTATTGGTAATTTCATTGAGACCTATGCGATCTCAACAGCCTCAGCTGGTCGTTATTTGATGTCTTCATATAACACAAGTAATGATGCTGGTTGGGAGCTAAGTATTAAAGATGGAAACCTATGTGCATATATTGATGACGGAGGTGGTTTCCCTAGTTCCCCTGATGACTCAGCATGTACCGCATGGAGCTCTTCCACGGCGTCTCAGTGGAAACATGTGGCACTTACGAAGTCGAGCTCGGAGCTCAAACTCTATGTAGATGGTAGTTTGGTCGATACTGATTCCTCTCTGGCAGCTACAGGTTCGTTATCTGGAGGAACACTGCAAACCATTTTGGGTGGTGGTGTAGGAGGAACAACAGATTACATAACAAGCACCTTTGATAACGTTCGATTCTACGACCGAGAATTGTCGGCGAGTGAGATATCAGAACTGTATGAGCGAGGGCTCTAAAAATGCGCTTGCAAAACACAAAGTCCTATAGTATACTCTGCGCACCAGTAACGGGCTGGTATTTTTATTGCATAGATAAACGATATGCCTACAGTAAATCAATTGTGTCGAAAAGGACGAAAGAAAGTTACCAAGAAAGCTAAGGCTGTGGCACTTCGCCGTGGTTTTAATGCATTAAAAAATCGCCCAACATTTTACAATTCTCCATTCAAGCGTGGTGTATGTACTAAGGTGACCACCACCACTCCAAAGAAGCCAAACTCAGCGCTTCGTAAGATTGCTCGTGTTCGCCTATCAAACGGATTTGAAGTAACCGCCTACATTCCAGGTGAAGGTCACAACCTACAAGAACACTCAGTGGTAATGATCCGCGGTGGTCGCGTGAAGGACCTTATTGGAGTTCGTTATACCGTAGTTCGTGGTGTCTTGGATGCACAGGGTGTTTCTGATCGTAAGCAATCACGATCACGATACGGAGCGAAACGACCTAAATAATAATCATACCTATATATAGTATGCGACGGAAACTAAAGAAAAAGAATATCACCCAGCCAGACAGCAAGTACGATTCAGTTCGTGTTTCAAAGCTTATCAACTACATCATGTTGGATGGTAAGAAGGAAGTTGCTCGAAAAGTAGTCTACGGTGCATTTGATGCAATCAAAGAAAAGACTGGCAATGATAGTCCGCTTGAAGTATTTGAAACAGCGTTGAAGAACACTGGCCCTATGATGGAGGTGCGTTCACGACGTGTTGGTGGTGCAAACTACCAGGTGCCACGTGAAGTAAAGCCGGAACGACGTCTGCAGCTATCACTTCGTTGGATCATTGGTGCTGCTCGAGGAAAGTCCGGAACAGACATGTCTGTTCGTCTAGCTGATGAGCTTATTCAGGCTAGTCAGGGTGAGGGTGCTGCTGTTAAGAAGAAAGATGACACTCATCGAATGGCAGAAGCCAACAAGGCATTTGCTCACTTCAGTTGGTAGAAAAAACACATACTCCTTTTACAAAAACCGGCCAAGCCGGTTTTTGTTTTGCTTCAAGTACTAGTGTTTTCATATTCGGTGTGCTAAATTGTTGGCATCTGCACAGCAGTGCCTTTTTTATCTTGGCACGAGCAGGATCTACGATTAGTTATAAGTAACGTTAGATATATGGAACGTAAATATCCACTTAATAGAGTCCGTAATTTCGGAATTATTGCCCACATTGATGCAGGAAAGACTACTACTTCTGAGCGTATTCTTTTCTACACCGGTGTTTCTCATAAGATTGGTGAGGTGCATGATGGTGACGCCACCATGGACTGGATGGAGCAAGAGCAGGAACGAGGTATTACTATTACTTCAGCTGCGACGACTGCATTCTGGAAGCCAAGCTATGATCCTAACAACGAGGATCTATCACACCGATTTAATATTATTGACACCCCAGGTCACGTAGACTTCACAGTTGAGGTTGAGCGTTCCCTGAAGGTGCTTGATGGTGCTGTAACCGTATTCGATGGTGTTGCTGGTGTTGAACCACAGTCTGAGACGGTTTGGCGTCAGGCAGACAAGTACGGTGTTCCACGAATGTGTTTCATTAACAAGCTTGACCGAACCGGTGCGAGCTTTGAGCGTTCATTCAAATCTATCGTAGATCGTCTTACTCCAAATGCATGTCGATTCCAGATCCCATGGGGAGAAGAGGGTGACATGGAAGGTGTTGTTGACCTTATGCGCATGAAAGCATACTCATTCGAAGGAGAGATGGGAAGTGTTGTTACTGAGCATGAGATTCCTGAAAACCTAAAAGCCGACGCTGAAAAGTATCGTGGTGAAATGATTGAGAAGATCGTTGAAAACGACGAAGCAATGATGGAGCGATACTTTGCCGGTGAGGAGCTAAATCTTGAGGAACTTAAGGCAGCCGCTCGAAAGGCAGTGCTTGCTAATGAAATCGTTCCTGTGTTCACAGGAACCGCTCTTAAGAACAAGGGTGTTCAGCTTGTGCTCGACGCTGTGGTTGACTACCTACCTGCTCCAACCGACGTTCCTGCAATTAAGGGGGTGAATCCTAAGACAGAAGAGGAAGAGGATCGTCCTTCAGACGATGCGGCGCCATTTTCAGCGCTTGCCTTTAAGCTTCAGACTGACCCATATGTTGGACAGCTTACTTTCTTCCGAGTGTACTCAGGAACCCTAGAGGCCGGTTCATACGTGTTTAACCCACGAACTGGAAATAAAGAACGTATTGGACGAATTCTTCGTATGCACTCTAACGAGCGAGAAGAAGTGAAACAGGTGTTTGCTGGTGAGATCGCAGCTGCCGTTGGTTTGAAAGAGGTGATGTCTGGTGACACCTTGTGTGCCGAAGATGCGCCAATTCTTCTAGAAGGAATTGATTTCCCAATTCCAGTGGTGTCTCTTAAGATTGAGCCAAAGACAAAAGCTGACCAGGAAAAACTTGGTATGGCACTATCTCGTCTTTCAAGTGAAGACCCATCATTTAAGGTTTCAACTGACGAAGAAACCCTTGATACTATTATCTCTGGTATGGGTGAGCTTCATCTTGAGATTATGGTTGACCGTATGAAGCGAGAATTCAACGTTGAAGCTAATGTTGGACAGCCACAAGTGGCCTACAAGGAAACCATTAACGGTAACGCTGAGGTTGAGAATAAGTACGTGAAGCAGTCTGGTGGTCGTGGTCAGTATGGTCATGTGAAAATGCGATTGGCACCAATGGATCGCTCAGTAGATGAGAAAGATCTTGCCAAGAACGTATCACGCGATGGGGATCTTGAATTCATCAATAGCATTAAGGGAGGTGTTATTCCTCAAGAATACATTCCAGCTGTTCAGAAGGGTGTCAAGGAGGCCATGAGCCGTGGTGTTATCGCTGGGTACCCAGTGGTGGATGTTTCAGTTGATCTTTTTGATGGTAGTTATCACGAAGTTGACTCAAGCGAAGTTGCCTTTAAGGTAGCTGCATCGCAAGCATTCCAGGAAGCCGCTCGACGCGCAACTCCAGTTCTGCTTGAGCCTATGATGAAAGTTGAGGTAACCGTTCCTGATGAATTCGTTGGTGATATCACCGGTGACCTATCTTCAAAGCGAGGATTGATTGAAGGAACTGAACAGCAGGGTATGGTTCAGGCTATTCGCGCCACCGTACCATTGTCTGAAATGTTCGGTTACATGAACAAGCTTCGTTCGATGACCTCTGGTCGTGGAACCTTCACGATGGAGTTTGAACGCTACGATGTCGTTCCGCAGAATGTTGCAGACGAAATCATTAAGAAGCGATCATAATCTAACGTACATTGATTAACAAAAAACCCGGGCAACCGGGTTTTTTGTTGACACAAAAGCTTGCAAATTGTCTTATTTTGTTTAGGTTTAAGGTAGAACCTTTTAAATAGAAGATATGATACATCTACTTTTTGTCATCATGGTGATGACTTCATTACGATTGAGTGGGCAGTGTGAGAAGGCTAATGTCTCATATCTCCCCGCTTATACCTATATGCCATATGGTTTTACCTACGGCAGTCAGGGCAATATCCTGAACATAGGGACTGCTACGGGGTATGACACTGCTCACAGTGTCATCAGTCGCTCCGGGGATACACTCTGGAGCATTAATGGAGGATTAAACATTGCGGCTGCGGGCAACCGTGTCTTACAGTCGCGTCCAGGCTCCTTGTTTTTTAAAGAAGGGAGTTCTTCGACGCGGTATCCCGCTTCGTCACTGACTCCAGTTGCAATTCCGATGGAGGATCGATTTCTTGTTGCTGATACAGTTTGGTCTTTGGTTGGAAGTGATGGTATCGATACGATCCTCTTTGACTCAGTTGCACCACGTGCATATGGCTTGCATGCTGCAGGGAATCATGTGGTGACTTGGCGTAATCAGCAAGCTCATCTTGTTTGGTTTGACCCGGCGGGTGGTGTTGCCTCAAATTTACACAGCGTGATCTTGCCTGGCAGAAAGATTCATCACTGTCATGTGGCCAGTAATGGTCAATGGTATGTTTTGAGCGATAGCTCAGTGCGCGTCCAGAATCGTGACGGTTTTTTGATGACAGTTGGCACGCACGTAAAATTGCATGTGTTTCAAGGAGATTCCTTAATCAAGGTGCGCAATATTGAATCGTGCGATCTATTGATGCATCCTGCAGCCCAGTTTGCGATCATGAGGAGCGACAAGGGGTATCTTGAGATTATCCTTATGTTTCGTGTATACAGCGAGGTCTGGGGTAATGCGATGGCTGTCTGGTCTGAGAAAGAGCCTCTTTTGAGAGAAATTTCACCAGGGGGGCACAGCTTGATGCCACTTCAGTGGGTCGGAGATACGCTGGTATATCGTCTCGACGCTGCACCTAGACCCTCAAGTTCATTTATCATGAGCTTGGTGATCCATGAGGGTCCAGCGTTTATTGGTGTACCAACCGGTGTTGCTGATAATCCATATCTACCTACCAGGCACTTGCTAGGCAAATATTATGGTGACCTGCTGGGTAGGAAATACAACAAGAGACCCAAAAAATCTGGTTTCTTTTATCGAGTCGACCTGTTAAGGCGGGGAGGTGTGGAGACCAGAAAATTTTTTCAAATAAGATAGAGTGAAAAGGAGCATAACCTGCTCCTTTTTTGTTTGACACTGTCATCAGCCCAAGGTATCATGCCGGTAACCGCAGGCTTCGCGTAGTTTTTCTTTTTGCCAGGAACTTGCAGTTCCGCATCTGGCAAAGGGGAAAACACGTTGGGTTTATTGGTTTATTTAGTAATTATTAATGCGAGACTACTATGTCAGATTCATTTGATCGCAGTAAGCCGCACGTAAACGTAGGTACCATTGGTCACGTTGACCACGGTAAAACTACGCTTACTGCTGGTATTCTGAACACTCTTCACCTTAAGGGTGGAGACTACGGTGCGAGCATCAAAGCTGTCGACCAGATCGACAACGCACCAGAAGAAAAGGCACGTGGAATTACGATCGCCCTTTCTCACAACGAGTACTGGACTCCGAACCGCCACTATGCGCACATCGATGCTCCAGGACACGCCGACTACATTAAAAACATGATTACTGGTGCTGCCCAGATGGATGGTGCGGTAATCGTGGTGGCAGCTACCGATGGTGCTATGCCACAAACTCGTGAACACATTCTTCTTGCGAAGCAGGTTGGTGTTCCAAAAATCATTGTCTTCTTGAACAAGTGTGACATGGTTGACGATCAGGACATGATCGAATTGGTGGAAGAGGAAATGCGTGAGCTTCTCGACCAGTACGGATTCGATGGTGCAAACGCTCCAGTGATTAAGGGTTCTGCTCTTAAGGCTGTTGAGTCATCATCAATCGACGACGAATGGTCACAGAAGGTTATGGAACTTGTACAGGCTATGGATGACTACATCCCAACTCCTGAGCGAGATACTGACAAGCCATTCCTTATGCCAGTTGAAGATATCTTCTCAATCGAAGGTCGCGGAACTGTTGCTACCGGTAAGATCGAGCGCGGTATCGTGAAGGTTGGTGAAGAAATCGAAATCGTTGGTATTCACGACACAACCAAGACCACTGTTACCGGTGTTGAAATGTTCAACAAGTCACTTGACCAGGGTATGGCAGGTGATAACGCAGGTATTCTTCTTCGTGGTACGAAGAAAGAAGACATTCACCGTGGACAGGTTTTGGCAGTGCCAGGATCAGTTACTCCACACACTGAATTTGAATGTGAAGTATACGTATTGAAGAAAGAGGAAGGTGGACGCCACACTCCATTCTTCAACGGATACAAGCCACAGTTCTACGTTCGAACTACGGACGTTACTGGAGAGGTTACTCTTCCAGAAGGAACTGAAATGGTGATGCCGGGTGACACCGTGAACGTGAAGGTTAAACTTCATGTACCAATTGCCCTCGAAGAACAACAGCGATTCGCTGTTCGTGAAGGAGGACGAACTGTTGGTGCTGGTGTTGTTACCAAGGTTATTGCGTAACCTTACACCCTCTTTGAACACTCAAGATTTTCTTGAGTGTTCGCTAGAGGGCGATAAGCCTTCAAATTAACAGACTTCGGCTCTAGGATATGCCATTTTTCAACAGAATCACTCTGAGAAATGCGTAATAGCCGTAAAATACTAGTTCACAATATATATGGCAGATACTAATGCTAAAACTGAAGTTAAACTTCGAATTCGCATTCGAGCATACGAAAATAAAGTGCTTGATGCATCAGTGAAACAGATTATGGATACTGCGTATCGTTATGATGCAAAGGTTCGTGGCCCTGTTCCACTTCCAAATGAGATTAAAAAGTACACCGTTAACCGTTCTTCATTCGTATACAAGGATGCACGAGAACAGTTTGAGATTCGTGTGCACAAGCGTCTGATCGACATCATTAACCCAGCACCAAAGGTGATTGAAGCACTCACAAATATGGAGATGCCTTCAGGGGTTGAAATTGATGTGAAGATGTTGTAATGTAAGAGCCGCTTATTATTAGACTTACGTTGCAGTGAAAACTGTAACCAATGAGCACATGAAATTTACACTTGGTGAAAAACAAGGCATGACTCAGTTCTTCGCAGAAGACGGTCGCGTACACCCAGCCACGATGATTGCATCTGGTCCGGTTACTGTGGTTGGTCTTATGACTGAAGACAAGCAGGG
>Ga0075476_10000124_pt1 | contig 30260 bp, 20 predicted proteins | sample DEB08_DNA_5_FD_76339 | JGI IMG/M metagenome (GOLD analysis project Ga0075476, IMG submission 76339) | Aqueous microbial communities from the Delaware River and Bay under freshwater to marine salinity gradient to study organic matter... | ecosystem: Environmental > Aquatic > Marine > Coastal ...
AGATGTGAAATATATGGAGATCCAAACTTAACACCATAGATAAATGTCCCTTGTTTACCAAAATGTTTATCTGTTTGACAAATTGATCCTATTTGAGTTTCCATACCTCCAACTTTACCTCTTTTATTTTTTTCACTGGGAAGAATCATATGCTTAAATACATATTTTTCATAGTAATTTGCTCTACATATATGATTATTATCACACCAAGCAGCTGTGCTTGTATAAATATTTTTATTACAACCATGTAAGACATATTTTCCAAAAAATCTTTTAGCATTTCCCCATCGTCTATCGCACATTTTTCTAATTCGTGTAAATCTTACATGTTTTATAATAGAATTATTATTAAAGTCTGTGCAAATATCATCCAAATTAATTTCTTTAATAAATGGTAAATCATGTTGCATAATTAAAACAAATTCACTTTTAACATGATCTAATGCATATTTTATATTTCCTGTTAAAAATAATCTACTAGGACAATTTATTAATTTAATATTGGGTTTATCTTGTATATATTTAAGTAAATTAGACTTGTATTGTTCATATTCCTGGGAAATATTATAATCATGAGAAAGTATAATTTCAAAATTATTTTTTGATTTAACAAATTTCTGAATGCTTTCGATAGTTTGTTTGATTATTTTTATAGAAGGATGCGATGGTATTTTAGATGCCGTAATTATAACTGAGCACGAAATGTCGGTATTTTCTAGTTTTTTATTATTAGGTAGAATTACTGGAGCTTGAATAGGGGTTTTATCAGGTATTTTACATGGTTTTAAAAATTTATTTAGAGTTTCTAGTACTGAAATGTTATGATTTACTGTTCCATAAAAAGCAGTTTTTAGGCATTTAAAATTTTTTATACAGATATGTCTATCACTTTTATAATTTCTCGGTGTTTCATTGCCATCTTTGTTAATATACTTAATTTTTAACCACTTTGTTTCCTTTTCTTTTGGTGTATAAGAGAATATCTGATCAAATTTTTTATTTTTAATTCTTAAATTATACATATTATAAAATACGTTAATATTTTATTTTTTTTATAATTTATCATTTCATAAATTAATATAGATATGGATATTTGCAGCAAAAATGATATTAGTTTTATTACCATGACAAATAAAGGTTATATTGATTTTACTCTAAATTGTTATAAATCTCTTGAAAAATGTGGAGCTGATTTTAGCTTAGTAAGTCATGCTCTAGATAATGATGCATTTAATTTATTAATTAAAAATAAAAAACCTGCTACATTAGTTGATGAAAAAAAACTTAGTGATCTGGTGTGTTACAATAGAGAAGGATGGGGAACTATGATGTATACAAAAATGAAAATTATTTATAACGAATTGCAAAAACATAAATACGTTTGTATAACGGACGGAGATATTGTTTTTAATGATAAAAAATTTATGGAATATTGTTTTAAAATGTCAGCTGATTACGATATATTATTTCAGAATAATTCTAATTCGGTAAAAAATAAATGTATATGTGCTGGTTTTGTATTTATAAAATCAAATGAAAATACAAAAAAATTATATAACATAAATGAAATAACTAAAGTAAGAACAGAACAAAGTTGCTTACGTGGAAGAATTAAAAAAAATCCAAATTTGAAACTTGGCTATTTGCCATTAATACTTTTTCCTAACGGAAAATTTTATAGATCTAATAATAAAAAAATTAAAAATCCATATATGATTCATTTTAATCATACTAGCACAACTAGAAAAATAGGTCATATGAAAAAATATGGTTCGTGGTATTTAAAGGATTATAACACAGGATTTGATATAAATAAAACAAAGAAACATATTATAGTAACAAGTATATGTAGTAAATTGATAAAAAATAATACTTTAGAAATAAAAGAAAAAAACTATAACAACCATTTTACTGATATAATGCCAGGTAAAAGAAAATATTTATTTGTTGAATATGTTAACACAGATGGAAAGGATTCAGAAGTTATTATTGATGAAAAGAAATTATTAAAAATTAATTGCAAAAATATTCAAAATGCTATTTATTTTATAAAATAATTTCTTTACAAATACTACTAAATCCAGATCCAAGTGATGGAATAAAGGTATTTGATTTTTTACAAATGAATAAATCAAGCAACGTCTTATATAAATTTTCACCTTTTTTAAAAACATTAGTATTATAATGTATATTTTTACCCTCTTTGGGTGGATTTGTATATCTAAAAATTGTGATATTGGGTAATTTTTCACTTAAAAATTCAAAAAATACAGGAGAATCTGTAGCTACGTATACATTCGTAATGCCTGTTTTTTTAATAGCCAATTTTATTTCATTTAGTTTTTTATCCTGCCCACCTTTTACTTTTTTATCTCTAAATCTAAAGTGAACTGAAATATATTTACCTGAATTGATAATTTCTTTTATTTTTTCTTTTTCTTCTTCCAAAGTGAATTTTTTTTCAGCTGGCTCAATTTTTTGTGGAATATTTTCCTTTATAAAAGTTTCACAACAACATCTTTTTAATACTTGTTGTGTAACGTCTTTTACCTTATTTCCAACTCCATATTTTGCATTTAAAATTTTTCTAATCTTAGTTATGATTTTAGTTTCTTTTTCAACAATCGATACTGTCACTTCTTTGTGATCGAAATCCAAATATTTTAATTCAAGTATCTTTTTTTTATTAAAATGATCTGTATCCTCTTTTGTAATTTTCAATTGTTTATTAGAAACTCTTAATTTTTGATAAAAACTTCCCTCAATTGAAAACTTCAATAAGCTCTCTTTATATTTCTTAAAATTTCCCTTTATACACAACCTTTTTTTAACAATTTCAGTCACATTTTTAATTTTATCTTTTATCCCATATTCTGCTTTTACAATTTCTTTTATATTATTAATGGTATGACTTGTTTGTTCAAGACATTTGACTGTTTTTTCATTATCTTCAAGATCTTTGTATATAATTTTTAATGTTTTTAATTCATTTATGTATTCTTTGTCATCATTTGTTATTTTTAAATGCCTATTTTGAACTCCCAAAGCTTTAGTATAACTTCCATTAATTTGAAAGTGTAAATATTGATCTTTTACTTTTTTAAAAATTAAAGAGTAATCGTTATTATAGAATTTTGTGGGATTATCTAACAAATCCTGTATAAAACTTTTTTTAAAATATAAATAATTTGTTATTAATTTTCGCCATGTTGAACATATTACAGCAACGCTTTTATCTTGAACTAAATACTTAAGATGCGTTCTATAACCAGCACCTGTTATTATTCTTTTATTATCTTTGGAAATCTTGTAATTAGAGCAAAATTTTTCAAAATCTTGTTCATTTTTTATTTCTTCTATATCGATTTGCTTATTTTTAAATTCTAAAAATTCACTCGCATGAAATTGAAAAGGTGTATGTAAATCAAATCTAAATATAAATAATTTACAATTCTGTTTCTGACATAAATCTAAAGTCCAAGCTAAATTATGAAGACAGTGGCCTAATCCTCCAGAAGGTTTCCAAATAATTGTTTTTAAATTTTCACTAATAGGCATTTTTTTTGTCTATCTACAAATTAATTATATGATAAATATATAAGTATGAACGATTTACAAAAAAGATGGGCTATGTTTTTGTTAGGTTGCATTCCTTCCCGCTTCCTCTTGGCATATATACTCTCTAAACTTTCCCAAACTCAATTAAGAATTGCTGGATTTATTTTACTTTTGCCGGTTTTTGGATTTATGTTTATATATTTAACTGGTTCACGTAAAACTGGTCCAGAAACACAAGGAGCACCAATATGGTGGAATAATCTAAGACCATTACATGCTTTCTTTTATTTAGTGTCTTCCATATTAGCTTTAAGAAAGAATACAAATGCTTATATTCCAATATTAATTGACACTTTAATTGGTTTAGTAGCGTTTATTTGCTACCATTTCAAAATTCTGCCAAAATAAAACAAACAATCCGCCATTAATTGCATTATAAGCTAGTCTAATTCGATAACCTCTATATAAACCCATTTTATCTTTAATCATATCTTGTAAAATGTCAACGTATGATTTATTGTTTGCAAATGCTTGTTTATTGGTTTTTAATACGCGTAAAGGATTTACAATTGTATCTGTTATTAAAGAAGAGGTGAAACCAGTTAATAGATAATTTAAATTTAAAAATGGTGTCCATTTTTTTTCTTTTAATTTTGAATAGGACAATAGCCAACATGTGCTACTTATTGAATGAATAGCTCCATACGCTAGCGCGCCTCTATATAAATTTCCTCGAATATGTTTATAACCATCCTTTCCATGGACCTGATATATATTACTTAGTGTATCTAATGGCATAATAGCTATCTTAACAACAGCAGATAAGCAGCCACTATTTAATGAGGAATAGTAATAATTATTACCATATTTTTCATTAAGTGTTTTATAAATTGTAATATCGGAAGTTCTTCCAATACTACTTTTTAAAACTGCTGGTATAAATCCTTGATAAAAACGTGGAATACCTCCATTTTTTTTTAAAAAATTAAAACTCTCGGAGAGAGATCCGCCATACACATATTGACTTTTAATAATTGGTTTTATCCAGAAAAGTGTGCTACTTTGAATTGCAGAAGCACTTAGACAGCACGCAAATGTATCCAACATAAAATTGATATATTTGTTTAAAATAATAGAATGTTAACAATTTATATTTGTAACGCAGATTATATTATAATGCAAGAACTATTTCAATTAAACGAATTGGTTAGAGGTAAAGTTGTAAAAAGACCTTCCAAATCATGTAAAAGTCCTTATGTAGCTGATATCATTTTAAACGACGACCCTGAGTGTATTTATTTAGCGCATGCTCCAGCATTAGGATGTAATGGTCTTTGTGATAGTAACGGAATCGTCTTTCTCTCAAAACTTCCTGAAAAAAAAGGTGCAGTTTGTTCTTTCAGAATTGAATTAGCTGAAAATGAAGAAGGTATCATTATTGGTATTAATCCTAAATTGGCAGAAAAAATTGTTGAAGAAGCAATTATGAAATCAGATTCTGTTAAAAGATATAAGAGAGAAAAAACAATTCTTAATTCTCGTTTTGATTTTGTAGGCATATTTGCCAAAGAACAACAATCATTTATTCTAGAAGTTAAAACGGTTCCTTTGTGTGTTGAACCTGGTGTTGCTTTCTTTCCTCATGGATATCGTAAAAAAAAAGGTGACGCGGTAAGTCCAAGAGCTATAAAACATTTGAATGATTTAATTCAAATATCGAAAGAATCAGATGCTAAAGCAATTATGTGTTATGTCATCCAAAGAGGAGATGCTGAAAAATTCATTCCATCTGATTCAGATCCAATTTATAAGAGTAAATTTTATGAAGCTAAGGATGCAGGGGTAGAAATGCGAAATTTATATGTTGAATGGAATAAAGATGGATGTTGCTTTTTCAAAAAATATGCGATATTTTAATTAAAATCGGAGTAGTTTTTATTTTTTTTTTATAAAATAAAAACCGAAAATAGAAATTAGAAAATGAAAATTGGAAATTGGAAAACACTTTTTAAAAATGAAAATTAATGGTAAAATTAGCCAAAAAATAGGAAAAAAAAATGAAAAAAAAAATATTTGTTACCATAAATATTCAAAATCATAAAAAAAAAACGATTTTCTTACTTAAACGTTAGCATAAAAAATATTTTATATTCAAAAATAATATTTTCAGTTAGAAATTAAATTACTTGCTTCTTCGTGCGGTGCTTCTTCGTGCGGTGCTTCTTCGTGCGGTGCTTCTTCGTGCGGTGCTTCTTCGTGCGGTGCTTCTGCGTGCTGTGCTTCTTCGTGCGGTGCTTCTACGTGCTGTGCTTCTTCGTGCGGTGCTTCTGCGTGCTGTGCTTCTTCGTGCGGTGCTTCTACGTGCTGTGCTTCTACGTGCTGTGCTTCTACGTTTGTGAGAATGACTTTTACGTGCTGTGCTTTTCTGTTTATGACTATTTCTATGTCTTTTATGTGGAAAAGAAGACTTGACCATCTTACGAATAAATTTAAGTAATGGGTCTACTTCTCTCATCCCATTATATTCTGTTAACTTATCATCCTTAAGGACTTTAATGTTTGGAAAACTCATGACAGGTGGTAGTGGGACCATAGGCATAACTTGGCTATCTATGTCTGCCATCATTATATCATTAAATGCATTATCATTTTGCATAATTTTTTTAACAGTTTCCCATTTTGGTTTTAAATTTTCACAATGAGGACATCCTTCCATCATGTAAACCATCACTACAGCTTTATGTTTAGGGATATTTTCTGTAAACATAGGAACATCCGATATAGGATCAGCAACTTGAATTATTTTCATTTCTCTTTATATATATATATGAAAAAATTATTGCTAATTTTAATTGTCTTTTTTCTAGGATTCTATATATTATTAAATTATTCTTCGAAAGAGATTGAGGAGTTTACTTTAGGTTCCAGATCCTACGAATGCCCTGATATAATTATCAAAAAGGGTAATAAAATTTATTTAAAAAAATCAAATAAAGCAATTGTTCCAGGAATAAATCCAATTGTTTTTAACAATTTAAATGAATATGTAGAATTTATGCACTGGCAAAGATCCCAGAATATTAATTGCCCAGTCTTATATTTGGAGGAAAGTTATAATGCTCAGGGAGATAAAACATATAAAATGAGGCCTAATATGTTTTATCCTCAGGGAGGTTTAAATACATATAATCCAGAAGAAGAAACTCTTCCTTCAACTGCACCTAAATATGAGGAATCACTATTGATTGATGCAGCACGTAATGATCCTCCTTACAATAAAAATTCATATCCCGGGTTTGATCCTCAGAATCAATATGTGGGATTAGAAGTTCCAATTGATAAATTATTTCATCAGCAAGAAAAATATGTAAAGAGTGATAATCCTATGGACCGTAACTGGGGCGGGGTGGAATATTCACAAGAATCAGTAGAAAGTGGTAAATATAGTGATGAAAATGTTAAGATTTATGTTGATTAAAAATATCTATACTTTAATATATATATATAGATATGTCTAATAAACGTAATAGTTTACCATCTAGATTTGTCAGACGATTAGGATCAAGAGTTGATCGACGTGATATATCCTTAGAAGAAGAAAAAAATATTATATTTTCAGAAAATCTTTTAAATGCTGTTACGCCATCACAGAATAAAATGATGAATCAGTTTTTGGAGAAAATTGAAGTTTTCGAAAAAAAATTTATTTATAAAAATGATTTTATTAATGGGACCCTCCGAATAAAAACACCTGGTTACTATGTCTTAAAAGAAAATATTTTATTTAATCCTATAAATCAGTTTCCAACTAAAGAACAAGAAAATGAATATCCAGTTGGAAAGAATGGTCCTTTCCATTTGGGATTTTTTGCTGCTATTACAATTGAAACTACAGATGTGATTCTAGATTTAAATGGGTTTTCTATTACTCAATCTCCAAGACACAGTCTTTTACAACGTTTTTTTTCGATTATAGAATTAGCAAATTCTCCATTTATTCCGAAACAAGGACCTCATTCTTTTATTTCTGACTATAAAGCAGCCTCTTCGTGTTTAATTATGAATGGATTATTAGTTAATTCATCACATCATGGAATTCACGGAAATTTAAATAAAGAAATTGTTATTCATAATTTAGAAATTGATGATTTTGAGGTAGCTGGTATAGCTTTAAATGGATCAAAAAATGTTGTTATTTCAGATTGTTCTTTGATTGGCAAAAACCATGATATTAAAGTTTTGTCTTCTTTTTCACAAGCACTTTTTTCAGCTAGAGCTTTGGTTAATTTAAATGACACAAATAACGATGTTTATTATAAATTAGATAAAGAATTGCAAAAAGCGTTTAGTGAAATTATGAATGGAAAAAACCAAACTTCCTTTTTTAAAAATGAAACAGACCAATATGATGGAAATATGTATGGAATAGTATTAAATGTGGGCGGAGTTGTAATTAATGATTTTTTAACAGAAAGAAAAGAAACAGATATAAATGACGATATAACTATTTATAACGTAACAATTGATGATATAGAAACTCATCCAGTAGAAATTCTATCTCTTCCTCTCTCTAATTCAAAAACGAAAGAGATAAATGCTTATGGTGGAAAACAAATGGTAGGAGTATTTGGAGATGTATTTGATATTGAAAAAAATATGAATAGTGAGAGTGAATACATTCCTAACGTTTTATCAGAAGTGCAGTTATATTTGGCAGAGCATCATAAAGGACACGGTTCAGTAAATATTGAGGCGTCAATTATAGAATGGGCAAAAAATAAGAATAAACTACCAAAAGATCAGAGTTTCTTACCAACTGGAGATTCCATGGGTCATATTATGAAAGGAAATATAGGTCTCTTTATTTCTGGAGGGAAAAATATACATGTTGAACAAGTAACAATTGATAATGTAAGAACTAATGGACTTAATGTAGGAAGCTCACCATTATTAGATGAAAAAGATAAATATTTTCAAGGTGCATCTTGTTATGGAATTTTAATGACAGCTACAGATGTTGAAACTGTTTCATTCGAGGATGTTAATATCATTAATATTTACTCGGAACAAAAAAAGGCAGAGGTTAAAAAAATTGAAATCCTTAATTAAAAAAAATGGGGGTTAATTAATAAAGTAGATAAAGAAACATGACATCAATCGAAAGTGAAGCACCAAAAGATGAATGGGGGAATTATTACTATGATTCCCAACTAAGTGCAAAAGAAATAATTGAAAATATAGAAATGCGATGTTTCTATAATTTTGGAAAAATTACTTGTTCTGTATTTAGTTCTAAGTGTTATTTGTCTAATAAAACATATCCTTCAAGTGAATTTATTAGAGAATACCATGTGAAGGGAACTTTTAGCTATTATCCTTATAACAGAATTCAATTTCATTTGGAAAATGAATGGATTCTCAAATGTTTTGAACAATTAAATTATGTTAGGAATAAGATCATTCCCCATTATGGGAACCATCATAATCTACCTTCTATTTTGAAAATTCCAAGATCAAGTGGAAAGGTTTTTGATGGGGTTACAACTCATTCAGATTATGGCATTAAAATTAGGAAATCGAAAACACTAAATGATGCACATGAACGATTTTATGTAACTGTTTTTATGATTGAAGATAAGCCTGTTTTAGATACCGAATTAATACAGTCAGAAAACTTTGAAAATACTAGAAATATGATTACGAAAGATATTCCTTTAGAAACTCTTGTAGAATTCAATCCAATTTTAAAAAATGGTGTTTGTTTTCAATTTGAACCAATTAAGATTGAAGAAAATATGAATGAAATTCAAAAAAAAGTTATTGATTATTGTAATAAAGAACTTGTAAAATGGATGAATGAATTTTTGATTCCGTGTAGTTTAAAAATAAAAGATACGGTAAAAATAGAAATTAATCTTATATAATTATTTAAATTATGATTACAATTGGTATTATAGGGAATGGATTTGTTGGAAATGCGACATCCCAGTTTGAATCAATAGATATTAACACTTTAATTTATGATATTTCACCAAACAAATGTAAACCCAAAAACTTAACTTTAAAAAATTTATGTGATATGTCTAATATTATTTTTATTTGTTTACCTACTCCTATGATGGAATCAGGTGAATGTCATTTAGGAATTATTGAATCAGTAATTAATCAGATGAGAGAATTAAGTTTAGACTTTAATACTATACCTGTGGTCATTAGATCAACTGTTCCGGTAGGCACAGCAAATAAATTCAATTGTTTTTTTATGCCAGAGTTCTTAACCGAAGCAAATGCAGCTTTAGATTTTAAAAATACTGAATGTTGGATTTTTGGACTTAAAGAAAAAACAAATATAGACCAGAATGATAAATTCAAAGAATTGATGAGAGAAATATTAAGCAAAAGTGTTGGAGCTGGAACAATTGAAAATTGTAAAGCTTTATTTGTTGAGTCCAAAGAAGCTGAAGCTATAAAACTTTTTAAGAATACTTTTTTGGCTGTAAAAGTTGGATTTTGTAATGAATTTTATAGGTTTTGTCAAGGAAATAAAGTAAATTATGATGATGTTATAAAAGGAGTTATCACTGATAGTAGAATAACACAAAGCCATACGCGGGTGCCTGGAATAAATGGTAAATTTGGATTCGGAGGAACATGTTTTCCTAAAGATATTAGTAGTTTACAATTCCAAATGGCGAATTTGAAAGTAGAAAGTCCAATTATAAATGCAACAATTGAGAGAAATAATACGATAGATAGGGTTGAACAGGATTGGAAAGAGGATAAAGGAAGGGCATTTATAAATTAATTTAATTCGTAATAGCATATTAAAATCATTCTTATAATAATTTATTATTGGAATGTTTACTCATTTAATGCGTGAGTCGCGTATATATGGCCATAATAAAGGTCACTTGAATTCTTGCTCTAAGTGTAAAGCTTTTAAGGAAGAATTTGAAAAAAATTTAGCAAAGATTGACGTTGAAAAATTTAATGAAATGATTGATTATGAAAAGGGAAAAATTAAAAGCTATAAAGAAGATGCAGATGTTTATTTGGGATACAAACTACAATCAAAATATTTTATTAATAAAAATTTTAAAGAAGATATACATTTAGCTGTTCCCTATAATATTTTGATTAATAAAGATAATGTTACTACTGTTCTTTTAGAAAAGTTAGAAATGTTACCTGATAAATTTGTTATTAAGAAAAATAAATTGAGTGGTTATACAGTTATTGTTGATAAAAATAATAAGATAAGCTATCAGGAACAAAAATATAAATATACAACAGGTAATTTATATGAAATTTTAACAACCATGCTTCGTTATGATTATGATAAAAATCCTGAAGAAAACGATACAGATAAAATGGATTTATTTATTGAGGAATATGTTTCTGTAAAGGAAGAATATAAATTTCACTGTATACATGGTCGTGTGATTATGATTGAACATTATTTAGTAAACACAGGTTTATATAATAACAAATGGTATACAAGGGATTGGAGAGAAATAGATTTGAAAGGACGTGATGATCCTTACCCATATTTAGTTTATCCAGCAAGAGAATTAAAACGCTATGTTGAGGTTGCCGAAAAAATAGCAAAATCTGTTCCCCTGGATTATATTCGTGTAGATACTTTTACATCAGAAGATGGTAAATTGTTTTTTGGTGAATTGTCACATTCGCCAAATGCGTTTCATAACAATTATTCGCCTAAAGAAATTGATGAATTGTTATATAAAATTTATACTAAAGAAGTAGATTTAAATGATGTAGATCAGCATTTAGAATCTTATTTAGTCTATGATAAAAACATGAAGCTTCATCAAGAATCAAAAGAAGGAGAAGGAGAAACTAATGGTAGCGAAATAGAAGATGAAATTAAAACTCGCAGTCCCGAAGAAATAAAATTAGATAAAGATATGCTTATGGCTTTAGTAAGTTAATCGCTTTTTCACATGCAATTTGTTCTGCCTTTTTTTTAGTTTTATGGGTTCCCTTAGCCATAAAAACTAAAATATTTCCGTTTTCTTGGTGATAGTTCTCAATCGAATCAAGCGTTTTAAATTGTCGAAATGGTATTGATTGATTCTTGTCAAATGAATAAACTGGAGCACCTAATGCTATATATACTCCCATCGTATAACCTTCTTCATCATTATTATCAAGTTCTATATAATCCGGCGTAATTTTGAATCGCTTTTGAATAATAACCTGAAATATATTTTTGAAATTATTGTCATTATTTATGATTTCATCCCAATCTACATGTTGTTCAAAAATATTTTCAACAAACACTTGAGCCATTTGAAATCCTGGTCCTGTAATAAATAATGTTTTAAACCAATTATCATCGTCATTAATCTCCACTTTATTAAAATCTAAAAAAATTGCACCAAGGAAGGCTTCAAAAAGACATCCCAACTTTTTCACATTTGCTCTGATTTGTTTTTCTTCTGCATGTTTAGAAATCAATACCCACTGATGTAATTTCATTTGGTAAGCTAAACGACCAATTGCTTCATTTTTAACAAGAGCTATTTTCTTTTCAGTCATAAATCCTTCATTTTCCTTAGGAAAACGTTTATAAAGATAAAATTTAGTAATAGCTTCCAAAATTCCATCTCCCAAAAATTCTAATCGTTCATTCGATTTAGTCTTAAGTGGAAGACAATCAGGAGGTTGAGGAACGATTGTAATATTATTATTTATATTTTCAGTCATCGGTTTTTTGACATAAGATGTATGAACAAATGCTCTCTTATATAAATTTAAATTATTAACTTTAGGAGGTATACCATAGGTTTTAAGAATACATTGAACATCATTCAATGTAATCTCTTTATTTAGCGGATTAAATGGATCAAAAACTAAGCCATCTTCTGTATGTTCTAATTCCTGTTCACTTATAATATCATTTTTTGAAGACATTAGGAATAGTATAATAATTTATCTAGATTTCCTTTTAGATATTTTTTTTTTCTTATTATATACTATAACTAACATGGTTCTTATGTCAGCAGGGAAAGCCGCGCGCAATCAAGCAAGTATAGTTAACCGACCTACTTGTGGTGGTAACAAAAAAGCTGGTCTTATTACTTACACCACTTTAGGTAATCTTCAAGGAGTTCCTCCACGTCTTTGGCGTAGAGGATTAGATTATCCTCTCTGGGATTGTCCTAAGTCATACCGTGAAGGAGCTAAGAACCAGCTTACATCTGGTACTGTAGGTCGCACAGGAGTTCTCGCCACTCGTGGACGTGGTGGATTTGTTATGGGTTCTTATTAAATGATTTAAAAGCTTAAATAGAGCTATTCATATAAATTATATAAAACTTATATGAATTTAGTTGTTGATTGTCGTGAAAAAAAACTTATTTCTCTCTTAGAATCACAAACTGTTCCCTTAACTGTAGAATCTTTACCATTAGGAGATATTACAATTAGGGACGGAGATGGGAATTTAATAGTTTTATTTGAGAGAAAAACTATACAAGATTTATTAAGTAGTATTAGTGATGGACGGTATGAAGAACAATCATATAGATTGCAAGAGTGTGGTTTAGATCGACGAAAAATATATTATATTATTGAAGGGAATATTGAAGGTTTCATAGGTAAAGGGAGTGGATTATATTCAAAAAGCACCGTTCATAGTTGCCTATATAGTCTTACGTTCATTAAGGGATTTTCTCTCATTTGTAGTAATTCACTAAAGCATACATCAGAAATTATAGATAAATTCTTTTCAAAAATTAAATCTGAATCTCCAAATAAAGTAAAAGAAACGACTTATATTGATAGTGTTAAATTGACAAAGAAAGGAAATCTTTCAGATAAAATGGTGAGTGTAATGATGCTTGCACAAATTCCAAAAGTAAGTAAAAGTGCTGCCGAGACTGTTATGTCTAAATTTGACTATTCCATTTCTAGTTTATTGCATGCTTTAGAAAACAATGATAATTGTTTAAATGATATCAGTATTCCTATAGCCAATAATAAGTTACGTAAATTAAGTAAACCTTGTATATTAAATTTAAAAAAATATTTATTGAATATAAGTAGTGAATAATGAAATTAACTAATTATAATTTAGGTGTAATTGTTGTTGTTTTGATTTTAATAGCATGGTTAGGAAAATATTTAATGAAAAAAACAGGATTAATTGAGGGAATGACAAACCCATCTGAAACAGAATTTATAGCTAAAGGAATTGGTAATGATTTAGAAGGCTTAAAAGATTCATTATTAATTAATAAATATAATTCAAATTATAAAACTATTGTGGAAGATTTAATGAAATGGTGTGATTTAGCCATATTGAACGGACTTATTAATTCAAAATTAAATATTCAAGATGGAATAAGCCAAAATAATACAGAGATAGTCTCATCATTTAATCAATATGCTGATTTTAAAAATACACTTCAGCAAGTTTACGATAATTTGTTATAAAATGTAAATTATATCATTATATTTTATAACACCCAGAATGCCTTTTAAAGATGCTGAATTCGAATTTATTTTTGAAGGTGAAATTTCTGTTTTAGATAATGTCTTTTTAAATGGGAAAATGAATAAAATTTTAGAGGTAAAATTGAATAATGATATCATTTTTTGCTATCAAAATTGGAATATTAAGACAAAGGATTTGAATAATAAACCTAGAAAACTATTACCTATTTCAGTTAATCATTTTAGTAATGTTTGTAACAATTTTCCAGATTATAAACCAAGTGCAGCTTTGTCATTAGGTGAAAATACATTTTATCTTTTTACATGTGATCTAATTTCATTTAATTCAGGAAGAAACGAAATGACAATTATACTAAACGAGAATATGAAAAGTAATATAAAAAATGGAGATTTAGGTAAAGGTCGTTTAAATTTAAGTACACTTCCATTTAAAGCTCTTAATTATAATAAATCTTTGAACAATCTTGTTCCTGAATTTGAAGAAACAGATATAAATTCTGAATATAATGAAGATGGCGAAGTAGAAGAAACTGAGGCATTTAGTTTTTTATATCAAGACACGGGTAATTTTAAAAGTAATGAAAATGAAACTATTATTACAGTTAAAAATCCAAAAATTGTTATAGCATATCAACAATGGAGTTTTAGCACAAAGAATTTAAATAATACCGATACGCGTATAGTAAATTGTTTACAATTTAAAAAAATGGTTGAAAATGCAAATAAATATAATTTTGGTAAATTAGAAACAGAAAAATTTACACCTACAACAACATTAATTATTGATGGCAAAATATTAATTGGTGTCATTACTAATATTGTGGAAAGTGAATTAGAAGAAAACTTGTTTGAAATAACAATTAATTTTGATTTAATCGAAAATAATAATTTAAAAATAGATAAACCCGATGGAAACAATATTGATTTTTTTATGAATATTGATGATACTCCAAGTGATACGGTTGAAATTACGGTTTCTACATTTATATATCAAAACTACACAGTTTTTGAAAATCAAAAACTTAATATACCTGATCGATTTGGAAAATGTTTCATACCCGAGGATTTAAATTTTGATAATTATATAAACAGTCGTGATAACAAGCATTATTTGGAATCATTTTATAAAATAGGAACTAATTATGGTATTATTAATATAAATATTGATGATTTAGTTGATAAAGTTAAAGTTACACCCAAAATAGATTCATTTATTCCGGTATTAGGTGGAAAGGAAGGTGGTCAACAATTTAATTTAATCGATTATCATGTAGTTACCTTACAATTTAGAGAATTAGTAACTGATTCATTAAAAGAAATAAATTTAAATAATTTTATTTTTTATGATAAAAATGATGAAAAAATTAATATACTTAGATGTGAAAAATTAAATCCTGAAAATGAAGATGGTTCAACAAATCAAATCATTCCTAATGATAATAATCCATATTTTAATCTTGATAATTTGATTGATACTTCAGATAATGATGTTACTATTTTATTTCGTAACGATGATTTGGGAAATATTTCATTTACTCTTGATGCAGAACCTTATTATTATACTTTTAAAACTGGAGCACTTTCTTCGACTTCTACTGATGAAAGAATGATGTCCGCTTGGGATATAAAATACGGTAGAAATGTGTTTAGTGAAGATCATGAACGTGAAACAGGATTTAGAAAAGGAACTGTTTTAAATAATACCACCTATCCTTTGGATGGAGGAAAATATTTATTAAATCCAAATGCTAAAATATCAAATGATCATGTTAAGGTTTCGTTTTTTATTAATGCTATTCAGGGATCGGAATTATCGATTGATCAAGTTGAATTTTATGATGAAGACAATAATAGAATTACTATCCATTCTGTAAGTAAACCCGTTGTTAATCCTAATGGTGCAATTAATAGATTAGGAGGAGATGTATCTAAGTTATTAGTTAAAAATAATCCGTTGACTATTATAGATAACGAAAGTTCTTTTGGAACCATAGAGTTTATTCTTTCGAAAATACCTGTCAAATATCGCCTAGCCACTCATATTTCACGTGGAATACCTTCTCTTTGGGAAATTAGAGTTGGAAGTATGACAGTAAGTGAAAATTATAGTGTATTTACTGATGAAGGAATTTCTGATTACAATTATTGGGAAACCCCTTCATATAGTAAATATCCTTTAAACAATTCTTTTTTTATGATTTCTAATACTTATCCATCTGACGTAAATACAGTAACATTTTGGTTCAAAGAAATTTTAGATCTACAAAGTGGATTACAGTTATCAGAGATTTCTTTTTATGATGTAAATCATGTTAAATTGAGAATTCTAAGAGTTGAAAAACCTGATTTAAACCCAGATGGATCAACCAACTTAATATCAACAGGAGAGGTTACAGGTGAAAGTATTTCCAATTTATTAGATGAAGATACTAAAACAAAATGGTTTGCCACAGATAATTCACTTATGGGACTCCATTCTCCATTAGGTGCAATTAGATTTAGAGTAGATGGTAAAGCTAAATATTATACGTTTACTACGGGAAGAGATAATAAAAATTCTAAACGCATGCCCTTAGTTTGGGAAACAGGTCGTTCTTCATCAATAACACATGTAGATAAAACAGGTGTTGAAGGATATACAGAAGATACTATTTTAGATGAAACAGTTTACCCATTAGATGGATCAAAATTTCACTTAGAAGTAAATGAAACTCCAAATTATGAAGTAACTTTTTGGTTTAAAGACACACTACGAGGAGTAGTAGGAAATGATTATGTAAATCAATTTCAATTAGGTGAAATAAGATTTTATGACAATAATAATTACGAAATTCAAGTTGTATCTGTTTTAAAAGGAGGCGAAACAAATAGTGATGGGACACCAAATACAATTGATACTGACAATATTTTTGGTTCATTAAATAATATTTCTGACAATAACGACTATAGTTACTGGTTAGCTAGACAAGATGATTTAAATGGTAAAACAGCAACAGGAACAATTAAATTTAAATTACTATCTTTCCCTAGTTATTATACCATAAGAACTAATAATGGAATGGGAGAAAAGATGGTTACATCTTGGTCAACTACTTTTGATGATAAAACTATAGAAGAAAATCATATTGATGAGGAAGGATATACGCGGAATTCTGCTCTTGACAATACAGATTATCCTTTAGACGGATCAAAGTTTGTTTTGGGAAATGCAAGGGAAATCGTAGTTCGTAGTGATAATAATGAAAATCGTGAGCAAAAAAAGGAAACGACTTCTGTATTATTTGAAATTAAAAAAATGTTTGTAAGTAAATCTGGACGACCAGAATTGGAGTTAAAGAATATATCTTTTTATGATAGAAATAACCAAAATATTAATGTTAAAAGTGTTCGTTTTGGTAAGGTTAAAAATAATGATGGTAGTATAAATTATCTAACAGAATCAGAATATCACCCCTTAGCAAATGTAGTAACTGAAGATGGTATTTGGGAATCTATTAATTACAACATTCCTATTGATGAAAATGAAGGATCATCTTCTTCAACACCAAGAATAGTAGATGTTGGTGGATCAATTGTATTTGATTTAGAAAAAGTTCCATTTTCGTATACATTTACAACTGGGAATTATAATCAAGATCAACATAGAATGATGATAAGATGGTGTGTTACTGTAAATGGGTTTAAGAAAGATTTTTATTTTGAGGGGTATGAAGGTTTTACTTATAATGACATTTTAAATAATTCTTTTTATCCACCAGGGTTTCCTAATGCAGTGCCATATCAATTAATAAATAAATATAATCATGCTTCTAGTTCTACTTATTCTACTTCAAATCCTCCTACAAATTATGGAGTTCCATACACATCTAGATTTTATAATGGTGAATTAGAAAGTCCGTGGGATATTGGGTATGTTAAATCGACATATTTTTTAATTCCTGAATGGATGAGTTTTATCAATAAAGGGAATATAAATATTAATAAAAATAATAGATCTTATAGAACTGAAATTTTAGAAATAAATAATACTCATGATGAGTTATTATTAAATAGTATTATTACTGTTGTCAAACCACCTAGATCTTTTTATAAAAAGTCAAATTGGAATAGAAATAGAAATTTTACTGATGATTTCTTTAATGGTAGAAGTTTTGGTGAATTAGATTCCGACGTAACAAATGAATTTCCCTGTCCAAATTTTTTTATAAATGAAGGCACGATAGAAGTATTAAATGATATATCAATTGAAAGTAATTCTGATTTTTCATTAATAAATTCAATCATAAATCAAAATGGAGGAGTTATTAAAATTCCAAAAATAATAAATAAATCAACTAGTGAAATTACTGTATGTGGAATAAGAGAACTTATCAATACTGAAAATTTTAAGATGTTTTCTGAAAATTACCATGATCAATTAAATCATGGCGTTGAACTAAATTCTAGCATAAATATACATACTGTAAATTCAAATAGCATTAATTGCACAACTTGTGGAATTAAATTTTGTTATATAAATCAAGGTCATATTAGGATCGAAAATGTTATAGCGGGTCAAGAACCAGAAAATTTAGAAGAAAACTATTTAATAGATGGTAATAAGAAAGATTATTTTGATGCAATTAACACCTATGGAATTCAATATATGGGAGCTTTGAACATAGAAAGTGATGAAGATTATGATGTTTCATGGGGAGTAAATCAAGAACATTTACGAACAATTTTACAAGCTTATAAAAAGATAAGTTTTAAACATAAAATGACAGATCCTTTGTCTGGATATGATTTTCAGCCATTATCTGATAACATCCAAGATATTGAGGATATGTTTGGAAATTCAGGAGTAATAGAAATTGACAATATAAAAAATTTTTCAAATTTCGATAATCTTTTAGCAAATGAGGTTTGTTGTGGAATAAAAAATTTAATTCAAACATGTTATCCTGAAGTTTTGTATTATTTAAATTTAAATTATATTCCAAATCCAATATTAGCTATTAAAAAGGTAATAAATTATGGGTATGGAAGTGAAAATGCGTGTATGGGAGTTAAAAATTTATTAGTTAATTATGGTTCCGTTAGGATTGATGTTATAGATAATAAATCACCTTCTAATTATAATTATATTGAAACAAATAAACCACCTTTCGCAATTGGAATAAGGAACGTCGTTCAAAATGGTTTTGCCTTTAAAAATCCTGAACAATTTAAAAATACACCAGATATTCAATCCCCCGACGTTAAAACCCCGTTCAGTCAACGTTCTTTTCTTCCCCCTTTCCCTCCTGAAAATTATGCCAATTTTGGAAGTCCATATTTAAATTACTATAGGTATATATTACCACGACCTAATAGTTACGGGCATGGGGTGGTTGTTGTAAAGTATGATCAAGGTCATATTTCAATTGGGCTTGTAAATAATAGTCATCAAACAGAAAACACAGAGGAAAATAAAGATGCTGTTAGTATTGGAATAGAAAGATATGGTGGACTTAGTTTTAGTCCAGGTATAATGGATGAAAACAATTATGATATTTTTGATGTTCAAGATATTACTCGTTTAATACGGAGATATACTATGAAATATAATAAGTTAGCAACACTATGGGCATTTCCAACAAAAAACAACCAAGCCGAAGATAGTTTATTGCGGAAAAAAACAGGAACTGAAAGTTGGACAAATGATGAATTAGAGGAGACTCAATATTTTGTAAATGCAAGGAATCCTGTTGCCATGTATTATAATTATGAATCTAATGATATGGTATCGCGGGATTGCAAAATTTTTTACCCTATGAACTGGGGTATTGTAACTATTAATTCAGTTAATTCGGGGAATCCAGACATACCTCTTTATCTAAACAATACGGGTTCATCACTGGGTATTAAACATCTTATTACATCCCTTGGATCAATTCAGATTCTTAGTATAACATCTAATAATACTCAACCTTATAGAGCAGTTGATGTGACACGTTATACAAAAATTAATACACCTGATAAGCCTGAGATAGGCCAAGATATTGGATTTGGTAATGATTATAGGGAATTACCACTTAGGTATATTGATTATGATATTGTTAAAAGTATTAGGGCAAATGAAAATTCAGATGGGAATTGGACATTTGACCCTCCTAGATCAATTAGTATGGAAGGAACAAGTGCTGTTGTTATATTACCACGAGGCCATGTTAACAACGTTTTAGATGATAGAATTCATGAGGATACTGAAGGCGTCAACACGCATTATCAGAATCAAATGATTGCTACGACAGGTTCTGGACACCAATCTAATTATAGGTTTCCATATGGTATGGTAGCAAATGATTTTAGTGAGGATAGTAATTATGTTTCAATTGATAAAATAGATGAAGAATTAACAAATTCTACTGGTGATTATATGTTCGATCTTATGAAATGTAAAGGTATGAGTTGTGGTGTTTTAAGGACAATTAATTATGGTTCTGAAGCACCAGGCTTATGGACGTTAACAGACTTTTCTCAACCTTTTAAACAAAGTAAAAATTATGATGATTATAAAACATCGTATACTAAATTACAATATAGTCATCTTTTCAAGGAACGTTTTGCTGCTGCATCAGATGAAGATGGGTATTATAGGATGAAAGGAGTTAATGTGCCTAGAACTTTAGATGAAGAAGGAGATGAGGCGATAACGTGGTTTGGACAACTTATTGACCAAACTGATACATTTGATGATACCGTAGAAGAAGCAGATGAAGTATTACCATATATTGTTAATAATGAAATAACAAATTATATGATATCTACTGGATTATTTAAAAATGTTACAGAATCAACCCTCCCACAATCTTATAATCAATCTGGTCGATTTTTTAATGGGGCAAATTTATTTCCCTACATTACAAGGGAGTCAATTCCAGATCCTAATTCAAATAATAGTGAGAATCCAGAGTATATTGATGATAAATTAAGTTCAAATGGGTTCAGAACAGATAAGGATATTTTATTTACAGATGATAATGGTAATGTTGATAGATCAACATATCCACTTCGCCCTTGGACTTATCAAACTCTTCAAACTAGAGAAGGGAATATTTTACCCCCTATTTATGAGTGGCCATTTAATTATAATTTTGATGATCATAATACTTTTACTTCAAATGACAGATTTGTAGAAGGAACAGTTCCAGAAAATAATCATATGTCATTATGGCCTCAATTCACTAATCAAAAATTAGCATCTGCACAATATTTAGGGTGGAGATTCGATTTACCTGTTACTGATGAGGATTCCAGTATTGGATTTGCAGGACCAATAAATGCTTATAATACAGTAGCAAGAGGAAAAAATAATCAAGGATACTATTATGATGTATTAAGTGTTGACAATTTTTTCAGATATCATTATAACGCAAATCTTCCTCCTGGATTTAATCCTCAGTTTATACAAGGAGGTCAATTAAGTTTTCCTGAATTAAATCGAACAAATAAAAATTTTGTTTTTCAGTATGGTATATTAAAATTTGACGATCGTGTTATTTACGCTGATCCATACAGATGGGATGGATTTGCTACAGTTTCAATTGGAAAAAAATTAATTTCATCTTTAAATCCTATTAATTATGATAAATCTTTAGGTGAAGTTACTTTTTATAGACAAGAAAATACTCATGATGATTACTCATGGTTTAGACATAAACATGAAACTGGGAATACATATTATGGATTAACATATGAACATAAAGCTTATCAATCTTCAAATAACTTTAGGTTATATTACGCAACGTTTGGTCCTCATTATGGTTTAGGTGCAATCATACAAAATGCTGCCAAGCAAGTATTTGATAGTTTTGTTGGAAATGAACAATACTTAACTGCAAATGCAACTCAAAAGGAAATTGATAGGCGAACAAATGAAGCTTACGCAGAATTAGGAGCTCAAATTGGTGGAAGCGTAGTTGGTATGGTAGCAATTGCCTATGCTGGTGGTATAACAGCAGCAGCTGTAGGAATAGGAACTGCTGTTACATCAGCCGTTTACTATGGATTAGGATTTTTAGTTTGTATGTGCACAGTAAGTTAAAATTTTAGTTCAAAAAAAAATAAATTATCAATATATAAAAGAATGAATATTGATAATTTAGAGTTTACTACCCACTTTAATGGGCATATGGATGTGCATAAGGAAAGTTGTGGAACAATTTTAGATTTGCATGTAAATGGAAATTTATTATGTTATCAAAGTTGGACTCAAGCTGCATCACCATTAAATTCAAAAAAACGTAAAGCATTTGGTCTTCCTCCAAGTGCTTTTGTTAAAGCAATTGATAATTTTCATAATACAAATCGTCATAAAACCTTATATACGCCAACTCTTAGTTTAAAAATTGGAGATTCAGAAGATTTAACAATTGTTACTTGCGTTTCATTTAAACTTGTTGTCGACGATTTAAAAAATCAAATTTTGCGTTTAAATATATTAACTAATTTTGAAGATATAAATTTGCAGAAAAATATTAATTTTGATTCTTTAATTGAAGCTCATGGGAATAAAAATTTAAAAGTAAAAGGACTTTTTAGTGAATTTAGATTTTATCATTTAAATCATGATGAATATTTTACTAATAATAATATTGTTTTTGCTCCACATGAGCAGATCAGAGATAAAACCGATTTAAAAAATAGTTTAGGCAATCGAAATATTAAAGTAATAAAAAATAAATTTTTATTTAATGATATTTGTAATATTTCTTACGATGATAATGGTGATTTAGTATTAATGGTTGATAACGAAGAAGGAATAAGACACTTAGTAATGCATCAGTGCTGGAATGAACATGATTTATTAAATGCTAATATAGGATTAAACCGTTATTTAAGTTGTGTTCATCCAAGTGAATTGGAAAGAATTATGACTGTTTTAGAAAATTATATTCGATCAAAAGGCCTTGATAAATTTATTGATGTCGATCAGATTAGCTATAGACCAACATGTATTATTGATATTAATAAAGAATCTCAATCTTATTTAGCTGTTTTAAAATCTTTTAAAATAATAAATGAATTAGATGATAATATTTTAAATAGTCGTTCCAAATTAAAAATTGTATTATCTTTAAAACAAATTGAAGGTTTAAAAAAAAATAAACCCCCTACTGGTAATAATATGGATGTTTTTATTCATATGGATTCAGTTGGTTTAATGATGACTAGGGATACAAAACATCCAGATGGTAGAGAAATAGTTGAAGACGTATTTGGAAATTCTCATGTTATCCATGAAGATTTTTATGTAAAAGATAAGAAATGGTATAGCACTGCTACAAACAGACCTTATTCTGAACAGTGGTGGAATATGCAACCATTAGATAAAAGACCAGATCATATTCCCATCCCTGATTGGTTAGCGCAAAGATCTAAAAGTTATAATAGTAAATCGGATTATACAGAACCAAATAATAATCTAACAAGTTCAAAACACAGTGATGATTCCAAATATGAAACGACGCCAACAAAGGATGGACAACCACCTATGTCATTAGAAAACTTTCAAGAACAGTATATTGAGACTCTTACTTTTAGAAATACAATTATGAAGAACGTATTATCAGCAGTTGGACCTGAACTTAAAAATTTAGACATAGACCCAAATACTGTTTTAGGAGTATTGTTAGGTGACTACGATAAAAATGATAATTCTTCATCTAGTGGTGGGGGGAACACTCCAGTTGTAAAAGCAGATCCTGTGGGTGATGTTTTATCAGATTTTGTTCAAAAATTACAAGATATCATAGATGGAAACAGTCCTGATGGCGATCTAAGTGATACTGCTAAATGGTTTAAAAAATTTGGGGAAGGACTTGGCAATTTTATTCTTATGATGGGTGCTTTTGAAGTCATTAGAGCCGGAGGATCATTTTTCTTGACTAGTATTAAAAATCCGTTTGGAGCAGGAAGTATAGGAGATGGGTTAAGTTCAGTTTGGTCAAAAACTGGAGGAAGAGCGGCGAATGCGATTAGAAACTCTAGATTTGGATTTAAAGGTGGTAAACCTGATCCTAAAATGCAAGCATTAAGAGAACAGTCGGGACTGGACCCAGTTGGCGCGGAAGAAGCAGATGCAGAAGCGTTATCGAGACTAACAGAGCAAGCAAAACAATTAGATCAGATGACAAGTGCCACATCCGCAGATGGGTCAACAACTGGTGCAGATGTGTTAAATACACAAGGGGGAAATGAATCAAAAGCTCTGAATGAACTTTTTAATGATGAGGGTTTGGCAGGAGAAGGAGATCCAATTTCTCAATTTGTAGAGAATCAAGAAGCCAGTATAGAAGAGGTTCAAAATGCAGCAAATCAAATAGGAGACATAAATAAATTTGTTAAGGCCCCAGAAACTCAACCTAAATTGCAAAATGTCAAAAATACAGCAAGTCAAAACACTATGAATGAACTAGGAACTACTAATAGCCGTGAAGCTTTACAAGCAACGACTGAAAATGCTCAAGCAACAGCTGAAAATTTAGCAAACCAAGGAGCAGAGCTAGCTGAAAGTTCAGCTACAGCTCAGGGACAAGCTGGTGAAGCAGCTGCTAAAGCAGCAGATGCGGCAATCAATTCTGCCGAAGATGCTGCTGTGGCAGCTGGGGATACAACAAAAGTGCTAGAAGCAATGGAAGCAAATGAAGGAGAGTTAGATGAATTACTAGCTGAAGGAGAAGCTGGAGGTGAAGCTGCTGAGGGAATATTTGCCAGTATAAGAACAGGTTTTTCAACAGCCGTTGATAGCGTTCTAGGTGCTTTAGAAGGAGTTACAGATGCATTAGGATCTTTATTAGGATTTGTGTAAATATTTTTTTAAATAACAATTTCTTATTATAGTATATAATATGGTAAACTATAATAATACTATGTTTGAATTTATACTCGCAGGTGACTGTGAAGTATCCGAAACAATAATGGGGGAGATTAAAAGAAAAGAAAGTTGTATTATTTTTAATAAACTGTATAATATTGTTGCCTATCAGACGTGGGATGCCCATACAATAATTGAAAATAATCATGTTCGACGCGTTTTTTCAATTAACCCCTTCATTTTTAAAACAATAATTGATAATTTTAATAATCGTCAAGAAGAAATAAATTACAAGCCTTCTTGCGTGTTTAGAACAGCTGAAAAAGATTATTTTATTGTTATTAAAGAAATTGAAATTTTATCAAATTCTAAAAGTAAAAATTTATCCCCTGTTAACAATAATTTTATGTCAGGCAAAATTAAATTAATTGTTGAAAACGATTTTTCTGATATAACCTCTAATTTTCATGGAATAAGAGTTCCTAAAATACCAGTCGGTATTTATAATGATGTTGATTTGAATTTAAGTAGCGTATCTTATAATGATTTAGAATATATTAATTTAAATAGAGAATTTACTGTGCACGATGCTTCTCCTGCTCCTTTATTTAGTAATGAACATCAATTTGACTCTTCAACAAAACCATCTAGACCAGTTCACAATAATTTTTTTTTAAATGCAATCGCTAGACCTAGTTATAACTCACTTCCTATGGATAAAACTTATAATTTTATAATTCGTGAAAAGTGTGATGTTGTTAGATTAAATAAATATGTATATGACGTTAAAATAAAATCTAATAAGTCTTTTATTACTGCTTATGAGGATTGGAACAAACATGCTGTTTCAAATTTTACCAATAAGAGAGTTATCAAACATATTTGCCCTTCCGAATTTACTCAACTTGTTAAAAAATATAATAATCAAAATAAAATAACTTCATTTAAAGAACTTTTTAAATTTAAACCAACTACATTTTTAGAAATTAATAATAAACCATATATTGGTGTTATAACAGATATATTTATGAATCATTTAGACCATCATGATGATCATCAATTAACACTTCGTTTTAATACATGGCAAATGCGTAGTATAACAGACCGAAATTTACAATACCCAGATCCTACTACTGATGCAAAATTATATATGAATATTGATAGTACCCCCACAACTAACATATCTTCTGTTTTAACAAATGATTTATTAATTAAGGTTGGATTGACAGCAATCGTAATTTTAGAGAGTGCACAAGTTTTAAATACCAATATCTTTTTTGGGTTTTATAATTTATTAAAGTTTTATGCCATTCCTCATTCAAATATAGATAGTATTATTAAAAAATTCTATAATTTGACTCAAACTAGAGATGTAACTGTAGATTTTGATAGTTCTAAAGCTGCCAACAAGCCTAAACAAGTTAATAACGAACAGTTAAAAGGAATGGGAGTTTTGAGTAATCTTCAAAAAAAATTAGGAATTGATCATTCTGATCAGCATAAAATTAAAAAAATAAAAAAAAATACCTCTACTCCTAAGCAAAAAAAAATTAACAGGGTTTCAAAAACTAGTAAATATACTAAAAATATAAATGATTTAACAATTTATTTAACAGGTCTTACACCATCTGAAAGTGCTGCAATTTTGAGTTACACTTTACTTCACTTTGTGTTTTATTTAAGTTATACTAAAGGAACGGAATTTAGTGTTAATGGAGGAAATAATACTTTAGAGTCAAATGAAAATGCCTTTTATGCAGCTCAAAGAGATTATAATTTAGATACTGTTAAAAAAGAAAAAGAAGATTTTGTTCTAGAAATGAAGAGATTGATAACGACTAGAAAACCTAAAAATAATCATATTTTTAATAAATCTGAAATTAGTAGGATGGCTGAAGGAGTTGAAACATGTTGTAATTTAGCATTTACTTTTATTGAAATGCTTATTAATAAAGATATTCAAATAATTTCATTAGATAACATTTTAGTCGATATTCCAGTAAGTAAATTTACATCACAAGGAAAAGGTAGTTTGAATATTAGAAACAAGCCATTTACTAATTTAAATCCAAGTAAAGCGCTGCGTAGACTTGGTAATGCAATTTCATCAGCTGGTGGTCGTAGAGGCGAGAGAACATTTACATATGATGATAATGATGGAGTAGAGATGCCACGTCCAAGAATTTCAAACTTCCGTGCAGATGGCACTGTGGAAACTACACCAGCTAATGGTAGAGTAACATTAAATGATCCATCTGATCCTACATATGAACCTTTAAACCAAGGAGGCACTTCTGAAACTTCTACTGGTCGTCCGCGTTTGTATTCCATTTTGGAAGGAGCAGGTGATGCTCCAGGACCTTATATTAATGAAGGAAAACAATTTCCAGAAATATTAGTTCCCGATGGCTCAGCTTTATTTGCAGTTCCTTATGAGGAAGTAACTGATTCGGGTGTAATTAAAATAGGATCTAAACCTGAACCTATCTACGAGCCGACAGTAGAAGCCGGACCTAGAGTTTTTCCAGATTATCAGCCAGTTACTGATTTAGTTCGGGATATAAGGGGGTTGGGGTTAACTCAAGGAGAGATTAATAGTGCGGCTGAAGGATCAGGACCTAGAACATTACCTAAAGGAGTTATAGATGTATCAGTTGATTTACCAGATGGTCGAACAGTAAGAATAGTTGCTTCTCCCCCAGATATTATTTCAACCGCAGCTAATAATTGGACAAAAACTTTTACGGGCGCAGTTTCTTCAGTAAGTGAGGGAGGAAAAGAATTTTGGTCAAGAGATACATATTTAAGTGATGCAGTTATAGATGAATTGATCAGTCCCGATAATGTAAAAGATGCTCTGAGAGATAGTAATATAAAACAAAGGGATGGTAATCCTATATCTGAAGATACACTCAGTGAATTAAGTGATATTATTGCACAAGAATTACAAAGTGAGTCTTTTCAACGTCGTCTTAGAGATGGTTTATCAAATGGTGAAAAAGTATCAGAAGGTAAACTTATGTCTGAAATGGATAGACTCATAGAAAGCATATTAGATGCTGATATGTTAGGTTTAAAACCAGATTTTGTAGAAGAATTTTCCAATAATTTAATTGAAAAACCATTAGTTAAATCTTTTGTTCAACAAAGTATGCAGGCAGCTGATTCATTAAGAATAGTCTTAAATGATTTAGTATCAAATCCAGATATATTAAAAAATAATGATTTAATTAATAAGGTTAAAGAATTAATAAATAGTTCATTTTCTAATGGAGCAGAAAATATAGATTTATCTTCTATACAAGAAAATGTAATTGATATTCTAAATAGCACAATAATAAATGAGTTAGCTAAAGCATTAAACGTTAACTCTCTTATGGAACAGCTAGACGATGTAGATGTAGATGAATATCTACGTAATCAATATTTAAGTGGAGAAGATAAATCTGAATTAAAAAGATTATTGGATTTTAATATTTCTAATATGGATATTGCAGATCGTTTGTATGAAAATATTCTAAGATTTCAAGGATTGGATCCAGCTTCTACAGCAGAATTTTCAGAATTGAAAGAATTATGCAATCAGATTGCCAATTTTAGTAAAACAACCCTTAATGATGCTATTACTGAAGGGAATCCTAAACTGTTAAATGATCTTTCAAGTTCAATTATTGATGCATATTCAAGTTATTTATCTAAAGTTATTCCAACTGATCCATCAAAACAGTTTGATGATCCAGAACCGATTGATCAAACACAACTTGAGAATAAATTGGAATTTGAAATTAAACAGATAATGGATAATTATATAGAAAATTATTATAATAATGAGACGATTGATGGAAAGAGACATCAATTTGAATTACTACAAAAAATAAATGATGGATTTGCTGATTTATTATTTAAAGGCGAAGGCGTTCTCGGATTAGATGCCAGTGGAAATCCTATTGAAAATACAGGAAGTAAAGACTTTTTTGAGTTATTCAAAACAACTCATGATTTAATTAAAATAGAATCTGAAATACAAGGGAGGTTTAAAACTCAGAGTGATGCATATAGAACTCAAGTTGAAACTATGGATTATCTTCAAAAATTATATTATCAATCTATTCCTACAACTGCTGAAATATCTAAAATAGTTGCAGAATTGATTGTGGAAAATCCAAAATTAGGTAGTTTTCAAGATAGTTATAGTGATTTAAAAGATGCTGTAAAAGAACGTTTACAAGAATTATTTTCAGAAAATATAAAAAAAATAAATGAAACATTAGTTAATGAAAAATTAGATGCAATTAATGATTATCAGGCGCAAGTTGAAAAAATTTCAGTAGAACTTGACATGGAGTTAACAGAAATTGTTGAAAAATTAAATGATTTAGTCGACGAAATATCCGATGATGTAAGGGATGGGGAAATTGATCCATTTGAAGATTTTGATATGCCAGTTTAAATTAAATTTATTTCATAATTTTTATATATATATATAAATATCTATGTCACTTTCAAAAATTGACAAGGAACATGCTAACCAATTAATATTGTCTATTAATAATCAAAATATAGATCATAATGCTTTAGAAATAGTTAAGAATAATTATATGCAATTTGGAAAATTAAAACAAATTGCAAAACAAATGGAACAGCTTAAGAGAGAAGCAGAAGAGGTCTTAACTGAATCTTTTGAACAGCATCGGTTACAAAAGGTAGAATGTAAATCAAAAAAAATAAGTGGTTCAACATACCATTTATATTTAGATGAAAATGGTAAAGAATATTTTTCGATTGTAGCCCCAAATGAATGGTCTTCTTCATTCAAACACACGTTTATCGGATCCTACTATTATGATTACGATAAGACCTTTGAAATTATTAAAAAATAACTTGATATCCTGCAAAAAGAATCCAGAGAGTAATAATTATTATATAAATCGTTTTATGTTGAAGTGTATTATTATGAAGAAGGTATAGGTATAAGACAGTCATAAAAACTATAAATAATGTTTGTTCTAAATATTCGCGTATGTATGTGTGTATTTTGTCATCATGTATAATAAAATATGCACTAAATAAACTGATTGGAACTGTGGCTACTATTGCACCAACTTCAGCAGATAAATTGTTAGACATATATTTTATCAAGGCTGAAAACAATCCTCCTAAAATAAAAACAAATAGATATTCTGTAGTGATCATTCTTTATATAGAAAATGAGAGAAATAAAAATATTTTATAAATTTTGAGAGTTGGGGGTCTGGGGGCTTGCCCCCAGAAATGAGTAGAGAAGAAAAAAAATTGAAATGAAAAGGGAGAAAGAATGGAAAGAAAAAAAGAAGTGAGAAAGAAGTGAAATGATGTCGTCGAACATGAGTGGAGAATTGAA